>JACSEJ010000068.1_pt1 | contig 10672 bp, 4 predicted proteins | sample 8225461 | NCBI WGS metagenome assembly JACSEJ01 (sample SAMN15704941, study PRJNA253121) | viral metagenome | isolation source: viral RNA from sea star tissue | host: Pycnopodia helianthoides | place: USA:Seattle Aquarium | collected 2013 | reverse complement strand
GGTTATGACAGGTGCTTATGCTCTATGTATGGCGCTTATTACTAGAGCTATGCCTTAAAGAATAGATATATTTATAAGACCACCGGTATTGAGTCAGTATAGACCACCAGGGAATTAATCCAGCATGTAGTAAAAAAATAGGTATAATGAATCTTGCCGGCAGATGAGAATGATGGTTGGTTCTCTGCTTTGCTGCCCTTGAGTAACGCCTCGTAAATGGAATATGATGTACAGTAGTAAGTAGTTGGTTTCAGATGGACGGTTCGCAATAGTGTTGGCGAAACGCTAAAGATAGCATTGGCCTCCGAGTGTTGAGACTCGCACCTGGGCCTATACTATACCAGGATGTTTGTGCGCTCCAAGCCTCCCAATCCGTTTATATTGGAAGGTCTCTGAGACACAGTGTTTATTGCAGTTAAGCACTTCCAATATCTTCTTTACCGGGGCAGGGCCTTATTACAGGATGATATTTTATAGTCCAGTAATAACCTTATGACCCATAGAGAAGGTTGAGGCGGGGTGGTTAGGTATCGGACCAACCGAGGACACTAGGATCATCCTCCCAATTCTTCGGCATCTCCACCACGGATGCCGTTCCCGCAACGGGCTCGTCGATTATTGCGGCGCCTTCCCTTTGAGATTATAGGAAAGACAATTTCTAATGAAGGAATATAGGCATCATACATCAGCTTTCTAATTCATATCTAATTTATATATGTAATTACGCTTTATAAGGGCGAGGTATGTGTTGTGAAGAACCCTAACTTGACGTTCATGAAAGACTTCGTTTAAAGTAATAAGGCAAGAAGTAAATTAGGATGCGAAAGCGGGTCTCCCTTTGGTCGAGCGTGTAAGGCGAATCAATCAATTCTAATTGTTATTTTCAATCTATTCGTTTCGGTTTCGTTCGAATGAGTAGGGCGTTCAGTAACCCTTCCACCAACAACGAGCAGGTCTTCTACCACCTTGGCTAATACCAGGTCATTCTATAAGTGGAAGCCAAGCTATTCGACCCACTGAACACTTACTTTTATGCTCCTGCGATTAAATGGTCTGGACCGGAATCAATCCAGGCCAGAATCCCGTGACCAAATGCCTAGAAAAGAGGAGGGCACAACTATCCAACGACCAGGGAGCGCATATGACATAGATCAATCATTGATGGAGATAAATCCATGTTGGGCAGGGGTGTATATAAATGTAAGATCAATTGGGCATTTTTTATATGCATCATAGAATAAGGAAAGGAAGCGAGCAGATTAAGGCTCATCAGCCAGCCACCGATAATGAATAAAGAGCTCAGTAAATAATCAATATATATATATATATAAACTTACATGGATAATCATCTCCGTTGCGGTGAGTGAATCGCCCAAACATAGGTCGTAAGCTCTTGGTGGTCCCGATCGCCCATTCAGTTGTTTGTTCCCTATCGTGACAAGTCCAGATGTGCTTAGTCGGCCCCACTGAGGCGAACCAAAGAAGTTAATACAAAGGCAAGGAAAGGAACAAAAAAAGGAGGATATTTGTACAGACACAACTAGAATAAGGTCCGAGGGTATCTGATGCCTGGCTGGTTCGAATCCTCGTTCGTTTGTTGGATAAGAGTTCGCATATTGGGGACGGAGAAGGGGCGAAGAATACTCCAACAGCACATATTCCGGGAACCTTTATAAAAGACCTTACTACCCCAACTGAACCTTTCAAGTGATCTTTTATTTAGGAAGAAAGGCATTTTTAAACGTCCACACTATTGTTGCCTAGGGGGAGGGGAGTGGGAGCACAAGAGTAAATCCATTTAGCCAGGTTAAAGTTAACTTGATCCTAACCTCTTTTTATCCTGTCTGTCTTAACCTTTTTTTTATGCAGGTTCCCTAGTGAGCAGTTGTTGATGTGGAACCGGCTGTTAGTTATGTAAGTTCCTGATACTGTAGTCCTTAATATATAATTAAATATTTGCTAGTGCAACGGGAACAGGGTCCTGCACTAAAGGGCAGGCTCCAACAACCAATTTTCATAAGGTGAGAGCATTAGCCAAGTAATTGTATTATAAGACTAAATAAAACTTACACTCTATGGCTTTAACTCTAGGGCTTAAGGCAGTCCAGCTTGAACTTCCTGGAACTACTGCAAAGGCAAGAGTTTAAATAAATGTTATCACAACCATAAGGAGGCTTTAAGAGCTCCTATTTATAGTGAATAAGCTTATTGGTAGCGTTGTTTGTGTCCCTGTAGTGTAGCTGTTTCCATTACAAAGAGAAGAATAAAATAAGATGAAAACAACTTATTCTAGTTATCTCTACGTTTTAATCTATCTATACAACTTTAGATACAGAAGCTTTCCAATATGGTTGCTTCTCTTCCATACCCATTCCCTTTGATTGAAATTGAAACTAATTCATTGTAATGGACTAGTGAACAGGCTTTCCGCCACGTATATTTGAACTAATCCACAGGCTAGGGACTAAGGTTGTTTTCAAAGGACAGGGTATAATATTGAAAGATCACCTCAACTGGAAAAGTGAAACCTATTTTACTTACCAAACTGCAAATTATACGAAGTATAGAAGAAGTTCCCGAACTTTGTTGTGTCTGGGCCGACGACCACTTGCCGATCGTTATAGAGCGATGGCTCTCACTAGGAACTTATGGCTCGTAACAGTTCAACATGACTACTACAGTTCATTGGGAACTCGCAGCTTAAGACTAAGACAACAGGTGTCCGGCTTACTGTACAGACACTAAGGCTTGTATAACCAGTATCGGAATTGAACATAACATCAGATTACGTGTATAATTTATAAGAGTCAGCTCCATGGGAAATTAGCCTTATGAAACGATAATTTTTATTATTTACTTTTGGAGACTACATGAAAAGTGAAACGTCTATATGCTAGTATTATATGTAGAGATTAGTCTTTAGCTGTAAGTTCCATAGCAGTTTCATTGTTGGCAGTTGAATTGAAAGAATCTATTTTAACTCGTATATCTTGATCTCTCTTGGTCTAGAGAAAGAAAGGATCCAACTATGAAAATTATATGACAATTAGAACTGCGCATGCCCCATGATAATTTGCACGGACTACGTCCATTGTGCCTATGAACTGTGCTGTCCTTCAGCATGCGCTTCGTCCTCGCCACACCACTTATTGCCTGGTAGGATTCTATGTTATCAATAAAACTGGCGAATGAAGACATTTTAATTATTTACTGCTCTAGGTTTTAACTGGCTTAAATCTCCCTTTTTCCAATAATGGAGAAAAACTACTAAGGCTTTCACTTGGATTGAACTCCTATAGGGCTATGGCCTTGGCAACATCATAATTCAGCAATGGAAAGCTGTGGAAACCAGCCGGCAGGGGCTTTGTATAGAAGTGAAATTTAGAGTTTATAGTAGAATCGGATTGAATCTGTAGATATGCGAGTTTAGACAAAAAAAAATAGCATTGGTTTTTGTTCGCTATATCTTCTTCACACCAAGCAGGTGTTGTTTAGTGGAATGAACCTGCACTAATATTGATAACTTCCGCACAATGGAAAAGGTGAAACGTCTATACGGGGATATCATACAAAAAAACATAGAGTGGGTGCACCTCGGCTAATGCGATACTAGTTGCTAGAGTCAGAGCCAAATAGAAATAGGATAACTAGCTATGTTAATATTTGAACGGCAATAGATTGAACTGCTTATGCACTAATAGAGCTAGCACTACTAGCTATAGAGAGAAAGGGTTTTGAAATATAGAACGTGCCATTTGATGAGGTAGGAACTCTATGTTCCCGTAGCGGTAAGTGCGCTAGTTGAACTACAAGTTGCACTTATATGGCGTCATATATTAAGTAGTTCATATACCGGCCAGGATAATATACTGGCAAGCGGCCACATCATATACCTCTTCTTTATCTATTGTTCACCTTTACATACAACACCTATGGCGAAATATACCGGAAAGCAGCATAAGAACCTCTCTCTCTATCAATAAACCTCACACTGCTACATAATCCGTCTGTTGTACCGCCAATATCTCTGTGATGCCCCCTCAAATTGTGTCCGTTAGATGCGGAATGAGGGGGAGTTGTACGGGTATGATCAGTACGTGAGATGTGATAAAGATAGGTAGGTTATTTCTGTGTGCGAATGGGAGTGAGATATGGTGTTCAAGTGAGAGAGCTAATAAATTTTCATTTTTTTTTTAGTGATGGGTACGCTTTTCTCAGCAGATGTTTCATTTTAAAAGCTTTATAACATAAGTAATTATACAAAAAATTGAAGCTAAGTAACTTATATGCTTTTCCATCCCTCCCCCTCCTTGTAACAGAATCCTATCGGGATTGGAAGCAACCCTCTTCATTATTTCCATCCATCTAGCCCGGGTAAGAACATTTCCAAGGTTCCGTAGCGGAGTTATAGGGTCGAGTTCGAGGGTAGAAGTAAAGGCCTATGTATGATTGACTTTATTGAGCCCAGGAGCCCAGGCCATCCAATCCCGGGAGCCAAGCCAATATGATGATTCCAAGTAAATGATCCAAGCCCAGCGATGACTGGCAATTAATTGGCAGTCTCTCTCAGTGAGGTGCTTCTGTCGGCTATGTGAGGTAGACCAAGGGAATATTTTTAGGGTAGAGAACATGGTGATGAAGGTTGAAGATGAAAGGTTTAAAAAGGCTTAGTTAGCGATACATATCAAGAGCGAGGTACTAATCCGCATTATATATGATCACCTGATTTTGGTTTAACACACCTTAAATGTATTCTGAGAAAGAGAATAAGCCCTTAATCTGTGTTAGCTTCCGTATATGCTAGAGAGCTTCATAGTAAGGCCTTAGAGACTGCGCTAGTTCATATAATTTGTGCAACTAACCCTTTCACTGCGTTTATATGGTATAACCAGGGATGCCCTTGCCTCCTTCAGAAGCGATAAATAACCACATCACTGGAGGAGGATAAGTCCTAAGTATTTATTGGGTGGGGGGGCAGATACACTTTATGAATGAAGACAGCCTATTAACCTTTAGGCCTGGATAAATGGTTGGTTGTGCTACGACCTGTTGCTACTCACCTTTATCTTTACATTAACTTGAACTGCGCCTCACATTGTTTGATAGGCGGGCGTTTAACTACACACTTGCTGATAGGATCAATTGTACTTGGGTAACGTGGTACCCGCTATTTATAATCTGCCTACTCGCTTTAACTTTTACCACATCCACCTGCTTAACCTTACTCCCTTTGTAATGCCCCAAACAGCGAGCGTTGCACCGGCTTCCAATAGAGCTTATGGGTGGTGTTTTCAGGGCCCCACCCCAGTTATGGCTATTTCACGCAAGGAGATATGATTCTGAGGTTCCCACCTACAATATTATTATTATGGATCCTCCTTACTAGACAGTATTAAGGACGTAGATATGCAAGTTAAACAACTTTATAGCGGACCCTATGACAATGTGGATGATACACCGGCTTTTGAACCGGCTGCTAACAATGGAACTGGGCACTCACACTTACTTACTAATGTCTGCTGGTGGTTTCGAACATGACTAATGGCAAGGACGTATAGATGCGATCATTTGCTGCATGGGCTTTTGACTATATACTATAGCGGCATAATTTTAACTAAAGAAGTCAAAACTTAGCTAACATGTCATGTGGTTACTACCCTTAGTAAATTATAAACGGGGCATGAGCTCGCTTCACCCCAGGCTCTTTGCTGGTAGGGAATAGATATATCTTACCTCGATTGTATTGTGTATTTATTAGATATGGGATCAGAAGAGTTTCTAAAGAATAATTGACCTGGAATCATGCAATGAACTAGGCCTTGATTGCATTAATAATGGACAAGTTAAACTTATCCATGCAAGTTTCTATATATATATGTTTTATTTATGCGTTCTGCTTTCTTTATGTGTCTGTATGCCTTCTTTATGCTTTCCGTTCAATATAATTTTTTATTCCCCACTACGCATTACCCAGGCATTACCATTTATGCATACCCCATTCCGTTCAATCTGCTACTCATATTCCGGGAGAGGCTGTTATTGTTTTATTCTTGCTGCTAATTAAGTACTCCGGGAAGCCAAGTTCTAACTGATACATCTTACAGGATAGAGATAGTGAGTTACAACTAACCCAATTGTTCGTCCCCATCGGTCAAGAGGAAGGATAAACCCCACGAGACCCGGCTTTCAACACGACACAGCCACCCGGAAATAACTACCGCACCGGAAAGGGGACAACCAACAGAGCCAGTACTTCCCAGTAATCAAAGTTTTGGGTTTTATTCAAGTAGAGTCAATGGTGTTTATATAGCCCGGTTGTCAATGAGAGAGCCCTTGCTTCTTAGGGATGACTGGTTGTTCAATATATTCCGACATAGTCCCGCTGAACAAGCATAGCGCTTCTGTATAAGCATAGCCACCGGTTGAATGAATGAGGCCTCCACGGAACGACAACAGTATGGTACAGGGCATAGCATCGGACGGCACTGAACGTAAAGAAGCTACTATGGTAAAGCTAAAATGTGTGTTTGCTCGTGCAAGGATTGTTCAGAAGGCAGGGTAGTAAAAGGAGTCAGTAAGGCAAGGTTTGGTAAGATACATAGGAACAAAAGCTATTTCACCAATTCCCAGAGGCAAGTCCCACCAAAGGCTTAGGTAATAGGCAGAGAGTCAAAAGCAAAGAGTGTAAGGCTGAGTCCCAAGTCATTTTTAAAGGCTGAGGTATGAGTATGAGGTTTTAAAGTATATTAAAAAGGCTGTATGTATTAGTATTGAGTTTATAAATTGCCTCCATAATTAAGGTAACAAACACCCTTGAGGATCGGTAACCACTACTAGTTCTAAAGGAGGACTAGTCTTAGGGACGAATCTTACAAAGCCTTGGTATATTTTATCTTGGTGCTTGCCTGTCCTGGTAGCCTTGGAGTCTTGGCTTGTGTAATCTAGAATAGATATTCTCCTCCTCTTGCTTGACCCTTGTACTCTTGCCTTGAGGATTCTGCTGCTGCTCGGGCGGCTCCATATTCAATTTATGTTGGTTCAATTGGTGTTGCTTGTTCTGGTTTTACTTGTGCTGCCAGGAATGATATAATACGTGCTGCAGGTTCAACTGATGATCGAACTGCTATTGGTACTGCTCCGGGAACTGCTGGAAATGGTTAAACGTTAAACTGTTGGGAATAATAAGGCTTATGGTGGTACGCTGGAACTGGTGCTGCTCGTACTGGGAATAATGCTTGTGCAGCTGGGGTTGCTGGGAAGCCCCTTTTACAAATAAACTTTTATGACTCATCCCGTGCCCAAATAAAATCTCCTATAGCCCGTTTAAGCTTATTATGGAATGCTTGTTCAAATGATGATGAAAATGCTGGTGCTCGAACTTCTAGTTTGATGCTGCTCTTGGGACTGTTCCTTCAACCGATGGTGCTCTTTGTGGTGATGCAGGGTTTAGTCAGGCCAGCCAGCCCAGCCAACCCTCCTTACGTTGACTGCCCACCCCACCCTTGCACATCAATCCAGCCTCCCGCCCGCCTGCCATTTATTCTTCCTTCTCCCATCCGTGATTCATCCGGCCTGCAATCTAGCCAGCCTATTTAGTCTCCCATGCCATTGGGACCATTCTTACCCGGGCCAGATCAAACTGGATCAAACTATATTTATACCCCTCTTTCTTTTTATTAAATTAAATCTCCCACTGTTTTCACGTTCTTCTTATCTCTATAATCCCGATAGGCCAGGCCACCTTTCATTATGAAAATGACCAGTTACTCTATCCGTCCTATATTTGAAACGGGCTACTACCCCACGCCTTGAGTCAGTTTCTATCGACCCTGCCTGCCTTACATGCACCACCCAACTAGCTAACCAACCTCCCACTAATGCTACTTCTTACCTTACCAATTTAGTCCGTCCCATCTACGCCCATAGAGCCCTGTTGACTCAAAACCCATTTTGACAAGGGTTGAGGGGGTTTTCGCGTTATTACGTAGAATAGCAACTCTGCCATTTTCAGAGTGATTATTATCTCTATTTTGGTCATTCATTTCGCATCGTTTTGACCCTCTTTTCCTTCCCTGAATTGGCCAATCAAATAATATACGTAATAATGCATCACACTTTATCAAGCACCTGCTCCTATCAAATATAGCTGGATTTTTTTTCTATCTCCAAGTGATGGATTAAGATGGATTAAGAAAGAGATTGATATCTCATTAATTTTACGTTTGTCAAACACTTTGTTTCAAGGAATCAGGCAAGCATAATTACATATATAATGAGAGATCTCTCCGTGTATACGATATGGTACGATCGATGATTCGAGCGCGCGTAATTACATATATAATGAGATATATCTCCTACGATATACAGGGTAGATCGATGATGAAAAGAGCCGGACAACTACGGAAAAACAATCATTCACCTATGGATCGTCCAGGGAAAGCTTTTTGGGTCTAGTGCATAAATCTACTTCTCCCGACAAATGAATAAAACCTTCGACTTATTTACCTAACCGAGCTTGCTAAACCAAGCACAGGGAATATTGCTAAACCTATCTTGCCGGGTGGAACCTATTATTTGAAGGTGGGAGCAATTCGATCAAGTGAAGCGATGATTGGTGAAGAATGTGCTCGATTCGCATATATATATATATATTATATATGATCCATGGCCTACCCTACTAGCATCTATGGCCCGATCTGCATCTATCTCTTCTCCACTATAGTGGATCCTTTCAATCCAGCTGGATGATATACGGGCACAACATGCAATTTTGGGAGTATGCTGCTACGCCTATTGATAGCTATGTCTCCCTGAGACCCCCTGTTGCTCCGCTGCTACGATAGATTAGTGCCCGTGGGTATGGGTAGGACCAAACATTTTAGTTTTAATAATCTGATTGACCAAGCCCCTTAACCCACATATTCTTACCACCGTCCTACAAATATAAACCAATTGATACGAACATGTATTTGCCTATTATTAAATTGAGTACGGGTCAAGTGGTATCAGTTGGAGATGGTATTGCACGTGTATTGGGTCGCTCATTTCATAGCGCTCCCTCGAATTATCCCAGAGACTCCAAGGGTAAATTCATAAACCTCACCAAAATTACCACCAGTTGAAGACCAGGTGAACATTCCCTATATATAATATACCGACGCCCAGTAGTGTTACTGAATTTACCACTCTTTATAGGGCAGGTTAAACCCTTTCTCTCTAATGGAGACGCCTAGATTTGTTAGTCAATTTACCACCTTCTAAGGGCCTGGGCACTCACTTACTACTGACTTACTTCCTATTGGCAGACTTATATTTATGTAAACCACTGGGACTGGGAATTACCTGCAATGCTCGGCTCTATTGTAGACCACCACCCTACAGCTGCATGGCTAAATTAATATGCTCAATGGAAAATGACTCTCCGGCTCTAAGGGGATCTCGGGAAAAGGTCAACGTAGAAATGCGAGATCATATTTGGGCTAAAGCCCCTTCTTGTTGATTCCCCATTGGAGGAGATTGGTTCCATTGGCTTATTCCCCATTGTGAATTTCACTTATACAATAACTAAATCTATTGCAAATAGTATGGTTATGGATAACTTGGCACGAACACGTCCTTCCTGGGCACGGGGTATTTAAACTGGGCACATCCAACAAGTCGAAATAAAAGCTAAGCACCGGCATATCGACACTTTTCTCGCCACCTACCTGGATCGCCACCTGGCTCGAATGCATAACCACCTGGGATCGACTGGATCGACTCGACCGTACCGGGGGGTTCATACCGTTGTCAACCTCGCTCTTTTCCCGGGGTATGGGTAAGTTCCCCTCTGATGGGTAAGTTCTTCTCCTCTCGGCCTTAGAACAGTTCACGTATAACTTCATCCTGGTAACGCGCTATTGGGTAATGCCCTTCACCTCACTGACTCACTCACACTTCACTGGGCACATTGGAAAGATAAAAGGTAACGTTGAACAACCGGGCTTGGTTCTATTGGGAATGACCCTCATAAAACCTCCTGGGCATGGGGGGATATTAACAATAAGAAGCTGGTGTGGATTAATACCCCTCCTATGGAAAAGTTTAACGTATAGATGCAATATCGTTTAATGTTGTTAGGGTAATTGGTGCACCTAACGCTGGGGACTACATCTATTGGCTAATGCTCCCACCATATGATAATTGGTTGTTGTAAGAGCCTGCCCTTAAGAAAGAAAGGAGGATACAACGTAGATATGCAATATTGCGTATAGTATAAATGAAGTTATTTCTTGATCTGGAGCCCACCACCCCGTGCTATGACTGGCAGCTGTATGGCAAGGGGGACCCTATGTTGCCAATGTATGAGACACTGGCTATTAGCTGACCAGCTAGAAAATACCTCCTGGGCACTTACTATTGGCGGATTATTTGGAAATTATTTATGTAAACCAACTGTAACCTCCTCATATCGTGTAACCTAATCATCGGACCTCTACCCGGACCTCTACGTGGTGTCTTCAATGTGACACTCTCTAGCTCGACTATGGATGGATTAAATTCAAGTGGTTTATGGAGCTGATTGAAAATGAATCAGATTTAAAAATAAAAGGCTCGAGATTAGATAATGGAGGAGAATTCATCTCAAATGAGTTCAAAAACTACTATAGTGAATAGGGGATCAAGAGACAAT
>JACSEJ010000067.1_pt1 | contig 10688 bp, 11 predicted proteins | sample 8225461 | NCBI WGS metagenome assembly JACSEJ01 (sample SAMN15704941, study PRJNA253121) | viral metagenome | isolation source: viral RNA from sea star tissue | host: Pycnopodia helianthoides | place: USA:Seattle Aquarium | collected 2013 | reverse complement strand
GACTTATGGAGCAGTTTTCTTACGAACACGAAACATTAGAAAAACAAAACAGCGCAACGCAGGAGGAATTAGACGATTATAAATACTTCCAAGATCAAGTCGAAGCTTTTAACAATTTAGAACCGCCCGACTTAATACGTCAGGAGGTTATTTATGGTTCAAATTATCAGAACACAAATTACACGCAGCTAATACAAATGACGATTAATAAAAACCAGTATCCAGTAAAGTTCCCCGATAAAAAAACAGGTCGATTAATTGATTATATAACTATACCAGCCGAAAGCTTACAGTTTTTAGACGCGGAGTATTTATTTAAAAATCTATTTTTTGTTAAATTAACAAATATAAAACTTGCCGCAGGGAATAATGATCTTACCGGTAAGTTTGTTTTTAGGATTAAAGATAAAGATAGCACCACCGTTAATGCGGACGAGTACGTTTTTAAAGGCAGAGAAAATGAAGTTGTACAGTCCTTTTCGACAATGTCTTTTTCAATGCTTACAACGTTAGCACCTTATACAGTAGAGGTAGCGTTTTATTTAGACGAAAGCACAATAACCAACGAGGCAGGAGATCCCGTTAATTTTGAAATAGTAAGCACAGCCACAACAGGAGTTGATACGCACATTATTAATGGAGGTAGCGTTAATATATGACGATATGCGCCTTATGAGGAACAGAGATTAGTTTATGACCAAGATATAATAGCAAAAGATCCAGACGCTTATACTTCGACAGATCCGTCTTGAACTTGACCCAAAAACCCAGATAAAAGTTCAGACACACGCCTATTCCTTTATCTATTATATTTAGCAGGAAGTAATGATTATATCCAAAATGTTAAACGAGTTTTAGACGTTGGAGTTTCACCAACCGGAGACATTACAAAAGTTGCGATTAATTCCCCAACGGGGTTATCAATGTTAAATAAAAAAATAACAGACGTAAGCGACGGAGTTAATGACGGAGACGTTCCGACAATGAAACAATTAAAGGCCGCAGAAGTCCCAACAACTTATCAGAGTATCAAAGACATTATAAAAATTAAGGAGTTTCTATTAGACGCATACCCAGAAAGCACAATATCAAGCTTTACACCGAACACAGTTAAGAGTTTAGACTTAGGAGTTTTAACCAAGTACGACAGTTGAATTAATATCGGAGGAACCGAAGTAGCAACCGACCAGCTTAAACTAACAATTAAAGACGTTATTAATAATTCCGGCACCACACAACCGAACGGCCACGAGTTTTTTATTGACGTTAAAGAAATAGAACCCGCAACCAGCGTACAGGGAAAATATATGCGCGAGATAGACACCACCGACGTTAATGTTAAGTTCAACTTCCGCAAGACACCAACCAATTTATTTTTAGATATTATTAATTATGGAACCACAGCGATTAATCAATTAAAAAGCTTAGTCCTTCAAATTGATCTTATTAAGTTAGTCGGAGTTAAAGGGAGCGCAGGAATAGCGCCCCCAGCAATAGAGGGCTTTGTTAACCAACAATTCCAAACCTTAGCGTCCGATACTTACGCAGGAGACATTGATAACAGGCTACGAACAATAACAGGTTGAACGGACAAGTTAAAAAATAAAACATTATTTACAATACAGACAAACGGCGCGTTGGTTATTGACGAGACATATAGGCAAGAAATAGCAGATAGCGCAACAGACAGATATTTAAGAATAGACTTTTCAAGTCAAGGCTTTACCGGCCGCACAGGAGTTTTTAAAGCAATAGTCACAACGTCAGGCGCTTTTGACTTTAACGGTAATAAAACATTACAGCAAAGAATAACAGACACCACCAGCAATTCTTATTTAGGAAGTATGTCGCAAGAAATACATAGTTTATATTTTAGAATACCGCACACAATAGCGGCAGGCGATTTAATGTTTATAGAAATAATGAGCGCAAATTGCGGTATCGCAGATATGCGACCGCCTTATAACTTAATGTTTACCGAAGGAGGAACAGCAGGAGTTGAAGGACCCAGAGGAGCACGAGGAGCGCAAGGACCAAAGGGAGACGACGGAACAGCACCACTTAGAGAGGTTATGTACGACGAGACCCAAACAATAGATAACAACGGGAATAAGTTTTTTAATATAATTCCAACAGCAATTAATAAAGACTTTAAAAATATACAAATATTTATTTTAACCGATAGCGTAAATTATAATTTATCAAAGTTTTATAATAATTTAATTGATATTGATAATTTTAAAGAGTATAAAAATAAATTTTATAGAGTAAATATAGACGCATGAGTTGCCTTTTATATAATAGCAAATGACGATCAAATTAGAATTTTTAATAAGAGCGGAGGGAGTAGAAATATACAACTTAAAGTAACCGGCGAAAGAATACCAATACCACTAAAAAAGGAGAAAAAAAATGGAAAAAATACAAGAACAGTTAAAAGAAATAAATAAAGAAATGGCACACAATAAGGAATTATTTAATGAGGAGCGACTAACAGCCCGTAATGTTATTACCCACCAAAATAACTATTTCAAAAAACAAGAATTACTAAGAGCAAAAATAGAAAAATGCGAAAGACAGGAGACGCTTTATCAGGATCTTAAAGAGTTAGGAATAATAAAATAATGAGAATAATAAAAGCAATATGGCGTTGAATAAATAAAAGCGACTTAAAGGAGTTTAAGCAGGAGCAACACGTTTTCAACAAAGTTATAGAAAACAAGGTAGATCTATTAATCGACGTTGTCGTCAACGGCAACCACAACCCACATAGATAGAAAGGAGGCAATATGACACAAGATAAAGAAAAAAACATTAAGACAATACGTAAGGCAAGCGCCAATAATTTATATGACAAGTTTATAATTATTTACAAAAGCAACCGTAAAATTAGAAAACAAAACCCTAATCTATTAGGAGAAATAAGGTTCCACCGCGACAACTATTACGACCTTATCGACAAGTATAAGTATACAGACGGTACCACTAAAAAATAATAAATACATAAAACAGCGCATTTATTTATTGAACTAAAAGTCCGAGAATACGGACTTTTTTATATTTATTATAAAAATAATGAAAAATAATTAAAAATAATACATAAAAACATATTGATTATGTTATCATTAAGTTATAACAAAACAAAAGGAAAAATAAAAACTATTATGACAACAACAAAAGACAGAAACAAAAAACTAAGAGAATTAATTAATATATATAATAAAAAACATTTTTTTGATAATAATGTAGAAAATAAATTAAAAGAGAATATACATTTTAGATTAGAAAAAACATATTTTACAGTTAATGACAGCAGACTTAATCAGTATGGCACCAGCAGTTTATTTAATTTTTTAAATAATGAATTAAAACAAATCGATTGATATATCGACGAGGAAAAATACACAAAATTAAATACATTTTATACAGTAGGACAAAATTAAAAAAGGAAAATAAATTATGGAACCATTAAAAATTACAGAAAAAACTAACGAGCAATTGTTTAACGATATATTACCCAATACGACCGAGTTAATCATTAGATTAAAATTATTGCTTGCTATTTTAAATATAAAACCAAAACAAAAAAATAAATTAAAAAAACAGATCAAAGAAAAAATTAAAACATATCGCAGCGTTCTATATGACTTAAACTTTTCTTTAAATGTCGAAAAGAAAATGCCTAACGACTTAAAGCTTCGCCACCTTCTTAAATTATCAATAGGAGAATTAAAAGAAAATATAACCGACGACTTTATAGAATTAAAAAAAATGTATCCAGAAATTAACGAAGGCGATTGACAAATTGTTAAATCAGAGTTTTGTATTAATGAATAAAAAAGAAAAATACAACACAAGTTTTCAGGATCTAATCGAGCAAGGATACGACGCCGATTATATCGACGATTACATAGACGAAAATGGGGAGATTATTAAATAATGTTAGTAGACAAAATAGAGCGTTTTAATACCAAAATATACAAATATCGCGCAGAGTTGGAGAACTTTTGAAGTTGAGACAAGAAAAAACAAGAGGAAAGCATTAAATTAATCCAGCAATATTTAGCTATGTCTTCAACGGTTATTACGCAACAACATATTAAATTAACTTGCGGAGAAAAAAAACAAATTAAATTATATTTTTAAGGAGAAAAAAATGACATTACAACAAGCACAGGCCAAGGAGCGCCGCATAAATGACAAATTACAAGCTACTAAGAGGCTATATGACTTAACACCAACTTCAAAATTATCAGGAGAGATAAGTTATTTACTAACAGAATTAACAGATCAGCAACTATATATTTCTATAAAATGAGGAAAAAAATAATGGAAACCACACACAGCAAGCCACAAATAACACGCACAGGAGCTTATAAAATAATCGACGATATGATTAAAGACTTACAAGAAATTAAAGCTAACTATTATTTAGAATACATTTTAGAGAGTTGCGGACATAATCTTTTAAAGAATGCCAGAAATGATATCACAAAGCTTAAACACGATATAAATGAACAAGAGATAGCACAAGACGTTGCTTTCGGAAGATAAAGCCACAGCAACAATTTTTGACCAAAAGAGAGCAAAAGCGCTTTCTTTTTATTATAATTTTAAAGAAATGGCTAAAAACTTAACAAATATCACTAAATTAATTAACAAATGAATAAAACAATACGACGACGTTAAGTTTTATAAAATTAAACCACCCACAAAAGCAGGGTTCAGATACTATGCCGGCATAAGCAGAGACAATATATACAATTGAAAGAAACACGCAGACGAGAATACTAAGAACGGTAAGAAATATAAAAAAGTATCAGACGCAATTAAAAAAGCGGAGGACTTAATCTTAGCTTACTATGAGGAGAGCTTACTACGAGGAGGTAATCACCTAAGCGGGGTAAAGTTCTTACTAAAAACAACCTTCCAGTATCGAGAGAAAGAGGCAGAGAGCGCCCAGACGGTTAATATTGTTATAAGTACAGAAAACGAGGGCAACAATGAAATCTAATGACACATTAAGTCAAATCGTACCATTCCAGTATTTCAATACATTACTAAGTCAAATGATTAAGAATGAACGACCAAGCGTTAAACGCATTTATTTATCCGGCAGTCGTAAGAGCGGTAAGACCAGAGCATACGAGAACTTTGTTCTAAGCGCACTACTTCACAAAGACATTAGCGCAGACGCTTATCTAATAAGGAACCAACAACAAGACGCAGGCGAGTTGTTTAAAGACGTTCAAGAGATCACAGAGGAGTTAGAGATTGATAACCTAATTACCAACCAGACATTTAAAACTATAAAGTATTACAAGGACTACGCAAGAGTATTAGGTATCGAAACAACCAAGAAACGTACAGGTAAGAGTACAGCTAAATTAGGGTTAAAGTCAGGTAAGAACAAGACATATGGCATTATCATTTTTGAGGAGGCGTATGAAATAGACGAGGACGCACACCACGCATTGTTAGAAACCATAAGAGGGTACAAGTATCTAATCATTATCTACGCAAGTAATCCTTGATCTATTATGAATTGATATGTTGCCTTAGTCAGCGAGAAACTACCGCAGATAGAAAGCATTCTTAAAACTAAACACCAACAGTTCAAGTTCGATAAAGACAAGAGGGAGCTAATCCACCATACGACCTACAAAATTAATCCTTTTGTTTCAGAGGACGAAAGAGAGCAATTAGAACAGTTAGAGATACGAGACCCGAACAGAGCAAGAGTTTCAGTCTATGGAATGGCAGGGATAGCAGAGGGAGCAGTTTACAGCGGCTACTATGAGCGCATACTACCACTTCAACAAAACCCTAATTGACAATATATGACAGACTATTTTACAGGAGGAATTGATTGAGGGGAACGAAGGGATACAACAGCGGCACAGTTATGAGCCGTTGGTTACAATTTCGAGTTCGTCGCAGGCTTAGACGAGTACACACATACCAACAAGCATAATCCATTACAAAAGACCAACGCAGATATGATTGCCGATATCTTAGACTTTTATATTAAGGCAGCACAGCAATATCCTAAGATTAGAAGGAATGGAATGAGGATCTATGTTGATTATTCCGCCACAGCAATAATCGAATACCTTAACATTGAGGCAAAGAACAGAGGAGCAGACAAATGGCTTTATTTCGTAAGTTGTATAAAATACCCAATACGACAACGTATCGACCACTTCACCTTAGCAATGCGCTTAGGTAAGTTTTTCATTGACTTTAAAAAAATGCCTTCGCTATGTAAAGAACTACAAAACGCACAATACGACGACAAAGGAGACAGGTTAGATATCAATGACCACAGCATTAATACCAAGGAATACGCATTAGCATATGAAATGCTTAAACTAACAAGAGGATACGACTTAGCCTTCCAGCGAGTATAATAAGAGAAAGAGTAACATTATGAAATATATCAGAAATAAGGGCTACGCGCCTATTGACAAAGCAACCAAGGAAACATTTCTTGAAGTCTTAGAGAACTTAACATTTTGAGACGGCAAGCACGAGTTAGCAATACACGCAGCACGTCTACTATTAGGAAAGGGAATACAATTTTCCAGCGATACAGAGGAAATAGAGAACTTCATAAACGAAGTTTTCGATTATAACAACATAACACAATTCTTGTTTACAGCAACATATTGAATGAGTAAGGAAGGTCGAGTAATCGCCACAGTTAGCAAGCAAGGCGACAAGTATTGATTAGAGATAGCTAAGCCGGAATGATATAATCAAATGGCTAAGGTAAGAATTACGCCTAAGTTAGCAATTTTGTACAAGAACACAGAAATCAGCAGTAACAAGTACGTCATACGCGAAAAATGAGACGACGAAAAAGTCGTTAGAGAAATCTATACCGCCGATAATGCGAGAATATCATTACAAGGACTAAACACAGAACTTAAAGAGGACGAGAGAATACCAGAGGTAACATATCATAATTTAGGGTTCGTTCCTATTTTTGAAATGCTTAATAATCCTATTTTAGGAACTACATTAAACCAGAAAGCGACAGGCGACAATGCTTACAAAGTATTAGCCGATACTTATCCAGTCGAAAACTTAGAGCTACTAATTAATCACCTTTACAAAACCGTATCAGAGGAGACCGTACTTAACCAGTCAAAGGTTATCGGGTACTATGACAACCAAAACATAAGCAAGTTATCAGAACAAGGGAGCAGACTAAAATATTTAGCTAAGCGCTTATTCTTTAACGTTAAGACACCGTCAGGCACAGGTAATGAACCAAGTTTTGAGAAACTACAACCGGTCGGAGGGTACATTGAGGAATTAACTAATGTAATCAAAAAGTTTAAAGGTCAGTACTACGACGGCGCCGGTTATTCTACGCAAGACGACGCCCAAATGGATACAGCAACACAGACCTTATATGCCAAATCAAAAGACGTTGCTACAACCAAAATGAAACGAGATCAACTAACAGAGGTAATGTTACATTTAATTGACACCATTCTTATTTTAGCAGGCAAGCTTAAAGAGGAGGAGCGCGACAAAAAGCGACCTTATAGTTTTGAAATAAGAGAAAACCTTAACATTTCAGAGACAGAAACAATTAACAATGAAATATTAAAATTAGACAATGGCTTAGCAACACACGCCGAGGCATTAGCTAATATCAGAGGAATAAGCGAACAAGAGGCAGAGAGCATTAGCAAAAAAATAAAAGAGGAGCAAGAGGCCGAACAACAAAAACAAATCGACCAAATGGGAGCATACGAGCAAGGACTTAGAACCGACCAAAATGGAGAACCAACCACTACTTCAACAAATGAAGTAAAGAAAGCCGCAGCAAATGAAACAAGTAACAATTAATAGATTATTAAGCAAATTACAATACCAACTACCGAAAGCAATAACACCGCCAGAGGGTAAGGTATTCATTTTTCCGTTCAATATCACCTTAGGAACTACGAACAGTTCCGAAATAGGAACCTTTACCGAAAACTTAGAACCAGCAGACTTTGGGAGTTTCGAAAAGATATTTTCAGGGCAAGACAGCGTCCTTATCCAATGGGAGGGCAGTACAACATTAAAAAAGGAACAACCAACCGATACCTTCCTAACTAAGCAATACAAGGCCGGAGTATTCCGCACAGGACAAATTATAGCAACAACTAAAACAGCACAGTTCGCTACCAGTTTAGAGGATACCGACTTCATTGCCCAAAGAATTAATAAAGTTATAAAAATTAGGTTCCAAAACTATAATCCGCAAGATATAGACTTTTTTAAGTTTTACATAATCCCGCAAAGCAACAGCAGCAATATATTTTATATTTCAAATGTTGAAGTTTTTAAGGATCTACAAAGTAATACATCTTTGTATTCCGAAATAACATTTTCAAATATAAAAGACGAGATAAGTAAATCAGGAAGGAGTATCAATAACTTTATCCAGTTCAGCGCAGCAGGCGAGGAGTATGCTTATCCAGAGCTACATTTCGTTAATGGGGCATATGAAGTCAGGTTAGACAGAGAAAGATTATTAGCACGTCCGGTCGACGAGATACAAATAGAGTTTTACGGTAATGTAATTCTTATGGGACTATATTGTATGGGGCGTCGTACAGTTAATGTTTTTAACGATACCGAAAAGGATTGAGAGAGCAATAAACAAATGAATGCGCCGCATTTTCTTTTTAACTATTCCGCAAGAACACCACAAATAGACGAGTACGCGAGAACGTCAGGGTCAGAGAATACCTACTACGCAATTATAGGTTCCGATATTAACGGGGTCGTTGATATAACAACATTTTGGGACGATTGAAGGGACAAAATAGCAGCAATAGCAGACTATACCAAAACAAAAAACTACGAAGGCGTTATTCTTACAAATATTAAAGACGTACAAGATACCAATAAGACAGGAGCGGACTTTTGAACGACAAGTTTAAGGATTACCGTCGACCAAGACTTAGGGAAAAATGGCTTTAATCCATATATAAAAGGCAGCACTACATTAAATGACGACTACACAGTACACGACTATTTAAACTTTATAAGCATTTCTACATTAGAAGTTGAAAAATTGCCAATACAACTAAGTACGTCTACAATATGAAGTCTAAAAAACGTTCCATTAATCGGGGGCTTTCTTAATGGATTAACATTAGGACTTGTACCCAGTTGAGCAAATAATGATATTAAGATACCAGCGAAACCAATAAGCGGCTTTATATCAAAACACGCATACGACTTCGGAGCGGCAGGCGTTCAAAGTTTAGAGGGACGCTTACCTATGGAACTATTTAAAAATGAAACAGAGGATAGTATAGGCGGCATTATAGGGACTAATAGCATTACGACCGCTTACCGTTTCAAATTAACAGACAAAGTCCTTCACCAAGGCGTAAACAAAGATACGTTGGACTTAGGACAGACAGCGACGCAAGGTTGAAAAATGGACGAAACAACAAAAGCACAAGATCCAGCACTAACAGACCAAGAGGGCTTTATTATTGACCTTATCAATTTAAAAGTAATAGGAAAATGCGATTACAAAATCACAGCTTTTAGACAAGGTCAAAAAGTTTATTCCAGTAAATACCAGACAAGAGCCAAGTTTAGCGATACAATACGCGAGATATCTAATACTATTAAGTTAAGCAATTGAGAGGAGGAAAGCGGCCAAGTAATCAATTATCCAGAGGCAATAGTACCACCACCACCAGCGGTCGGCGATAAAGAACCACGAGAGGTTGTTCTAAATCTAAAACATACTTCCAAAATCGGAACAAGAGAGGACACCGGCGCGACTACGCTTGATAGTACCTTCGAAAAATTATTTTACGACAGCTTAGACGACTTAAAGACTAAGGGCTTTAAAACAATGAGTATGGAATTAAGCAGCAAAACTAACGTTGGGAGTTCAAAGCTTACGGGATTAATGAGTTTAGCAGATATCATATGGGAACCAGTCGGGTCAAAAGCACAAAGCGCATTTTTTGAAAAGATCAATACCCAAAATATAAAGTTTTCACCGCTTTATAAAAACAGAAATGACGGCAGTTATGGAACACCAGCAGACGAAATAAGCGTATCAATTTTACAAAATGGAATTGTATCATTTTTAGAACGCAGCGACGGACTTAAATATTTAAATATCGCGTCCTTAGCTTTCGACTTTTTTATAGCAATAACACCACCGGAATGAGAATTAGTAAGCGACCCAGAAATATACAAGCAGGAAAATAAAGAAGTTTTTGTAAATGAACTAACACTTGTTAAATTAACCATTTTTTAGTATAATAAAGCAAAGGAGAAAATACTATGCCAATACCAGAAACAGGAGCGCCTACTACTACAACAACAACAACGGCCGCACCAACACCAGCACCAGCCGCAGCAGTAACACCGCCAGCAGCACCAGCACCAACAGTTAGCACAGATAATACCGCAGCACTTACAGCGGAAAATCAAAAGCTAAAACAAGAATTAGAGGTTGCTAAGAAAACGCCAATTTTAAAATCAACATTTAAAAAAGCGGGAGGAAAAAAAGAAAGTTGAAACGACTTTTTAAAACTTCACAACAGCGAGTTAATGGAAAGTAAGGACGTTACCGCAACAATTACGGAATTACAAAAAACAAAGAAATATTTTTTCAACGAAGGAACTAATTTTAATAGCAATAGAGA
>JACSEJ010000066.1_pt1 | contig 10698 bp, 2 predicted proteins | sample 8225461 | NCBI WGS metagenome assembly JACSEJ01 (sample SAMN15704941, study PRJNA253121) | viral metagenome | isolation source: viral RNA from sea star tissue | host: Pycnopodia helianthoides | place: USA:Seattle Aquarium | collected 2013 | reverse complement strand
GTGTTGGGTGTGTTTGGTTTTTTTTTTTTTTTTTTTTTTTTAATAGAAATGGCTGCGCAAAGCGGCAAAGCAAAACGCATCCCTAACGCCTATTTCCAAGGCGTGCCTAACAACGAAAGGCCGAACGAACAAATTTAACACATGGGCTGAACCTAAATATTATCTTGTCGCTCTCCTAATCACCCCCACATGGGAGGTGTTCAGAGAACAACGACAAAAAGTAGGACTCGCAAAGGCAAAATGCGAGTGACCACCCATGTGGGGTGTACCTCCACAGTTTCTTATGGAAACCTAAGAGGTATTGTTAGTTATGAAAGCTAACCAGCTATTTCGTATAAATACGACGTTTAGCTGCAAAACGTTGGTGCTAATTATAGACTAGCTGTCTGTAGGGGGGACGAATGGTTGCGATGGCAAATCTGCCATCGCAGCCATTCGATAGGGCGGCATCGCCCTCTTCCCGTAATACTTACCCTGATACGCAACATACACTATAAAAGCAGAATTGTTAGCGGTAAAAGATAGAGACAGGTCGTGTGACACCACATTGCTGGAGTCATGGACCGGAATATACCTCTTATCGCTTCCATATGGGAAAGCAAAATCCAAACGATATTGATTACGGGAATTGTGAATTTCGGGAATGCCGTTATTACCACTAAAACGTTTCATAGATCTAACTATATAAACCCCTGAGCCGAGAGAAACCCACGAGACTGTCGAGTCCCCATTGGAATAACCAGACATGAGGCGTAGCATATAAGCTTGATAAATAGCATTAGCGACTATAGGTGAACCCTCCTCTACTAGCGAAGGTGTGCCAGTGAGACGGACCAACCCTACGGCAGGGTCAGTTTTAACGAGGTACCGAGTATGAAAGAAATCTTCTGCTGATCGAATTTTAATTGACCTAGACATATCGTTTTTACTGTTAAGATTGCGAATAGGCTGTGGCGATGGTTCGAATTCAACGTTGGATTCAAAAGATGAAGGATCTACTTTGACATCGTGAACAAGCATATCTGCTTGCTCAACATTCTCAAGACTATACTCTAGCAGACATTGAAGGGTTTGTGATACCGTCGCTGGCGCCACCAAAGGGTTCATCACACTAATTGTGAGACGGCCCATCGGCGTACCAGTTACCATATCACTAGAAGCTGCATCGGGATCAGTTTGTAGTGTTTTAATAGCAAGGTGATTTTCCTGCATAAGCATCCTAGAGTTAAACGGGACCAAAAGATCCCACGAATCCTCGTCATCGTCCTTGAGATTGATAACCTTCGAATATGACGATTGGAAAGCAGCATCGCGCAAAACAGAGACGTCAGCAGGATCATACGTAAGAATTAGAGAACCAGAATGGAACTTAGTACGAGGAATTTTAACCCGAATTCTAACATCAGCGCGCCAATAAGCAGAATGTACAAAGAAAAATGCTGATGTGTTACTGCAGTAGCGCCAATAATGCTCAGTTGAAATTCCGATATCACATTTAAAGAAGTAAGCAGGACAAATTGGCTGAGAGGTGAGTCCGCCATTTTGCATAACCTTCCAGTCAAATTTAGCGAAGTAATTCCAATTGGCGTAGATCTCTGCGAGATCGAAACTCCGCTCTGGACCTCCACACTGAACAGCAGGAGATCCGCTCTCGGTATCAGGAGCAGGATTGGGAGCTCGTTTCTGCATAACATCTGCCTGCTCGAAAGTTACATTAGATTCAAAAGCAGTGAGACTAGCAGTGGGTCCACACAGCTCAACACCGGAGATGTTGAGAAGCACGGAACACTCCACAGCCTCAACAGTAGATCCTGTGAGCAAAGAAGTAATAGGCGAAAGATAAAAATGACCCATAGATTTATAGAAGTCGGACGGGTGAATCCAATTATAGGGGTTCAAGAAGGGCACCTCGAGACTGACTGTCTTTGAGGTGTTTAGGTCTAACTCAACATTCTCAAAGTCATTAATTTGGGCAAGACTGAATCTAACTCCTAATGGGTCCGTACTGAAGCGGTCGGGAATGGGATCCCACCAAAGCTTAAGCAAACCAGCCTGGAAGGGCTGTGCATTCACACGCAAAGTAATAGTAAATGATTTAGCGCGCACATACTGATGATTTTTGAGCTTGTTCTTAACTATAGGCGACATCACATTTTCGAAAGTGTTTGAATCCCAAATCTTTTTGACAAACGGGTTGTTAAGGGTCATAGGGAGTTGAGAGGCCCTCCAAGTAAAAGCCGGATAAATCATTGGACGCTCAAGCCAGGAAGCGATATCAGTGATCTTGGGCAGCGACATATTATCGCTGCGTGCTCCAGATGGGAGCGTGTTTGACTGATCGGGCTGGTCAGTCGTAACCATAATTTCACCCACGGGCCGAGAGGCACTCATATCCATGTTTGTATTAGTTGAAGTAGCGGTACTTTTAGATTAACTGACTAGTGTAGAATACCATTTAACTAGAAAGCGCCCACGCGATTAACCAGGGCTGCTGGGGGCTGCGCAAACCCATAATTTAAAGAGGATTGTGGCACGGTTTCAGCCAATTTAAGGCTTTTCGGACTGATCTGGTACACAATTTCTCTAACATAGCAGGCATACAATAAGACATACACACACACTGAGCGTCACACATCACCACACAAGCAACACACACACAATGACGCCCACAAGCAGACTCACAGCGAGGATGGGATCAACTGGTTCGGGACTCACATCATCATCCGGGATAAACTCGATGTCTGATTCATACCGAGATTCTTCATGTGGGGGAGGTGGACCACACAAAGGAAAAGCAATCATCCAATCAAAGTCTCGCTCAGCCGCACAATGGAGAGACAATAACTCCTGGTACTGACCAACAGCTAATTTATCAATTTCTGACAGATAGTGGAAAATTGCCATTGTGACACGAAAGTGCTCGGTTTGATCACTCAAAATTGCACCTGGGACTTGCCTAAACTGAGCAACAATTCGCTTTTGGACGAATCTAACACTGGAGTCCCAATCGGATTGATCGGTCTCCATCTCTATAACTGCATCAGGAATGAACTCGATATTGGTCTGAAAGTCGGGCATGCCAAACACCCTTGAGAGTTCAGAATAATCTAAGCTTGTGATAGGCGAGAACCCATTTTCGGCATCCCAATTTTCCTCCCATTCTTTAAATGTCGGGAAGTAGACAGTCACACCAGCGGCAGCGCAACTTTCACGCAATACTGCGACGTGCTCATCATACACCTCTTCCCCGTGGAAGAACAACTCGCGCACAGCGAAAGAAACATTCACTCCAGTAGCTTTCAGATTCTCCTTGCCGCGAACCCAGTTGACCATCTCATGAATAGATTTCAGGGAGAGAGGAGCAGAATACACACCGACATGGTTCTTACGGAAAGAACGCTTCAGGAACTCAACCTCTTCAATTGAGCGATATCCCTTGTCCTCCGTAGACTTGTCCTCCAGGGTGTAATTCATGTCAAACATATAGCGAAAGGCATCACGCACTTTAGCAAAGCAAAACATCTCTTTGCAACAAGCATCCGGAGCGAACATCACGTCATCGCCAAAACAGATCATGCGAATGTGATCTAAGAACCGTTTTTTAACACCAGCTACAGTGCACAGCTCATTAAAGATCATACAATGATATACAAGGTCTGAAACGCAGTTAATCCAAGTAGTTAAAAATCCGCCAGATGGGTGCGAATGGGTAAGACGGACCACCTCACCATTAATAATGACATCAGCAGCAGCCATGGTATCCCACAGTGCTGCACGAACAGTGGTATTTTCAACACTGTTATCACTGTACTGATCTTCAACTATATCTAAAAGTCCGTTAATCACAGCGGCGTTGTTTTCACCGTCGTAATTCTCGTGATCCCCCGAGACTAACTCATACCCGGCCTCATGCATGTGGTCAGCAATTTGCTGCCACTCCAATGAATACGGGTTGACCCCAAGAGCAATGCTATTCGAAATGCGCTGCTTCATGGTCCAAGCTAGCATACCGCCAAAATACATACGACACACAATCAATAAAACGATCCAACAGGCGTAGATCTGACGTGTCTTGCCAGCATTAACCTTGGCATGGGGCCGACGCTCATCTTTGAGCATAGCTTGCCAGATGGCTTGGGGACGTTTCCCTTGCTTGCAAACGCTAATCATTTCTTCTACGGCACGACGTAATTCCGGGTCTATAACAAAATCACCATCTTTCCCAAGTAACTCAGTTTTGTTCGTTACTCTCCCACGAAGAACAGACGGATAACCCTTGGATGTAGAACGCTTAACAGCAGCTAACTCTGGAATTTCCAGTGCTGCCACCGCCTCCTCAATCGTGAGCACCTTGCGATAATACGAATCCTTAGGGGCTCTACCTAAATGTTGACTAACTTCATTGCAAGCTCTCTTGATTTTTGCGGGATCGATGAAAGGTCTAGGATGCAGCAATTTAGACGAAGCATTAGCATGAGGTTCGATCAACTCACCGTTTAGACGAAAGGGAGTGAGATGAGCTGGACGCGATGTTGGTTCGCCAAAAGCGCCTGAAATTGCAGAAGGGAACACATTTGATTTAACTGGCTGGACAGGTTTTGGAGCTCGACCAAAATGAATGCACATACCCTTCTTGGGAAGAACGACAGAAGGCATATCTAGAATTTCAACGCCAGACGCAGGCAGGCCCAAATTGGCCATCTCAATAGCTGATTCTGACGAGAATGGAGCCTGTGAATCGAGACGCGATGAGATAGGAGTTTTATACTGCTCGTAGTGTTCAAACAGAGATCGTTGCACAAACTGCCGGGACAAACTAATGGCATACTTGTTGCCGCTAAAACCTCCGATATGCATGCCAGCAATTTTGGAGGCGACATTGTTGTTAGAAATTGTCACCATAGAGCCAGAATCACCAACCTGAGTGTCTAAATCGTACTGTAAAGTACGCGTGAATTTCATCCCACGCGGCAAATTTACGTTATCGCCCATGTCCAACTCACCGGTGTATATGCGAAAAGATGGGGTTCGCGTAGTGAACATTAAAGGGATACCGTTAACTACCCGAAGGCCATCTAAAACTAATGACCCACCGCCCATTCGCGGTAGATCATCAGCGTTCACAAATTTGTTCACGATATCCGGTCTAGATGGTACATTGGCAGGAAATTCAATCAAAGCTGCATCAGTTTCACGTCCACTCGCATCCTTTAAATGTGAAATTTTACAAGCTGATCGTGGAATCTCCTCAGCAGTAATTGGCTGCCAAGGGTTGAAAATTTTAACTGTCTCAAAATTTGGGGGGATTACGTGACGACATGTGAGAGCAATACGCCCTCGCACAAAGGTGCCAACTCCAGTATGCCGAAGAGTACCTGGCACACCAGCAGCGTTAAATCCGCGGAGGGAGAAAATCAAATGGACAGTGTTGCGGCACATGACCGCACGAGCTTGCTCAACGCGAACTATATCATGAGGGGCGTATAATTTATCTGATTCAACTAACCGGCATGATTCGAAACATTGTAACTCCTCGAGCATCACAGGTAATTTTGGCTTTAACGTTAAGCTCTCAACTGACTCCGCTCTCACCTCTTTCGGAGCCTTGAGGGTGGTCTCTTGAGCAGATTCAGCTCGCACTTCCTTCGGGGCTTTCATGGTGATATCTTGAGCAGACTCAGGCTGTACATTCCGCATGTACCATAAGAACAAGCGATTTCCGAGAACTTTGTTGTGGGAGAGGAATTTGAATCCACCATCTGTGCCCATAAAGTGACAAAGCTTCACGAGCTCCTGGCGCCAGGCCGCGGTCAAATTTAGATCATTGCAGCAGTGACACTCACTCACACACGGCACGCCTTCGAAGCGAACCCAAAAGTCACAGTTGTTCGTTACATTTGTGTTGGGGGTAGATAAGCCCCACTGCAAAAACTTAACGATGCCAAGTGCTACTACAGAATTGACAGCAATACGCATCCAAGAAGAACCAAATTCAATCACGCTACGGGGAATAACGAAAAATTTAGCGCAAGTGCGATAGATCCATTTAGCGAGAGATGAAGCTCTTTCAAAGCAAGTGTACAGTACCTCGCAGGTTTTCCGCACCACAGAAGCACCAGAAAAGTACAAATTTTTCAGCAGTGCATACGACTCCTCACAAGCAGGGGACACAGCGCTCTTCGCACTGTCGACCTTAGCGAGTACGTAAGGGGTGAAATCCCAATCACCCTCAAACTTCTCGCGGCTAGGTTGAGGTAGGTCATACGCCGGGACGCTCGCACACACGGGGGCGAACACCTCGCAATCACACACTTCAGCATCTACCAAATGAGGCTGAGCGACCTTGGAGTCTCCGAAAAGATTCTCGATTATCCAGTTAGAAGTTTGGTTGAAATAGGAGATGACAGAGGTTTTCGACTCTACCAATTTAATGCCACTAGCTTTCTTGAGAGAGTCAAGCTTTCCCTTGACCCACTCGATCGGAGCTTCCTGCGACACGGCCTGGAGGAGACGTTCTTCATCGAATTTTCCCATCAGCTCACGCAAAGTGGTGGCCGTATCTAAGTCCTCAATTGTTCTTTCATCCAAGTTAATTCCGGCAAAGGCCAAAGATTGCTGCTTAAGGCGATACGCTTTCTCTTGGTGCTTGTCAATTTTAGCAAACAGATAATCGATAAACATTTGATAGGACATACCGCGCTGAATATACTTCACCTCAGTCCCGCTCATTTTGTACACATCGAAAAGGTAAAAATCGGTAGCGAGACCTTCTCCCACTGGCGCGACACCATTGGCAACGCGGTAAGCGTCAGCCACGTCGGCATCGTAGCGATAGCATGGGTGAGAGCCGCCCATAAGCACACCATAATTAGAGTCGACACGCACAGCCACGCATATATCGAAGCGACGATGAAGAGCATCTGGACTAGTGATTGATTTAGGCTGAGGGACGAGAGTATTTGACGAAAACATTAAGTACTTAGATTTGAAATAACAATCTTTCTTGTCATCCACTGAAGACATATGAAGCTGAAAGGGGGCTGTATTTTTAGTAGAGATCACTTCAAGTATCTCAGGATTAGGTCGAGATGAGGTATCGGCTAATTGAAGGAAATCGTCGAAATACGTGATGTGTTCACCATTGTCTTCCGGGAGGTAACCATCCCAATATTCGTTCGCAACCTTCCGAGTGAAAACAGCGTTCTCATACTTGACACCCTTAGGCTCCATGTACTTCCTAAAAATTTCCTTCTGAAACAAGTCACAGGCCATAGTTTTACCTGTACCAGCACCCTCGGACGCCACGAAAACGGAAATTGGCTCCTCTCTGACTTTACATATGCGCGCTGGTGAAGTGCGCGCTACTTGCTGATGGTGCAGAATGAGTTTTTGATACTCACTAATTAGTCGGCACATTTTATCATCGCGTGCCTTGGTGGCCTTTATCTTGTAATCAGACAAAATTTTCCACAGAGTTAGAATTTGGTTTGCGACATCCTCCGAACGATTAACCATAGCGTCAGGCAAATTGACGATAAACTGGCACGCCGAAAAAGCGCGTTCGAGATCTGGATATTCTCGCACAACGCTGGCCTGATCTGGAGACATACCTAAAACACTTTCATAATACACCTCAGACACACGGTCCATAATCCACATGCTGAAATCGCGCATAGATCGAACACCTTGAGACATACGGCCAAAATCGGCAAACCATTTAGAGGATTTTGCGAAAGAAGGGACACTGCCAGACATCATAAAGCCACATGTACCGAGAATACTAACAACGGTCATCGAAATCCAACCACTCTCGGACACTGCCGAAGAGCAATTATCCATGAAATCGCCAATTGCGGAAGTGACGAAATCGAACCCACCCTGAAATCGCGATGACTCAGGGGCAGGCACAGGGGTGGTGAGATTTTTGATATGCTGGAAAGTATTACAAATAATTTCATAGATACCCTCGATAGAGATACCGAGAGCAGTAGCAAGTAATTTAGCGGCGGAAGTGACTCCGATGACTGACAGATCGCGTAGCTGTTTGAACAACAAATATCCTGCAGCGCAGGCATCGATAAGGTTGACGTTAGGGGGACAAGTGAAGGATTTAACAACACTTTCTACGGTATCGAAAATGGATTTTACCGAATCAAAATTGGCGCTGAACTTTTCAGCAGTATCAGCGAAGGTTTGAGCAGCTTCAGACACACGACGAGCGTCATAGGTTAAAACACGATTTAAATTGAGGGAAGTTTCCTGAGCGCTGTTATACATTCCTGCTACAGCGTTAGCAGTATCGTTAATGGCCGGAAGGGTTTGGGTATTCAGTGTTTCTGAAATTGAGGCTGCGTTCCTAACGGTAGTAGTGATGTCCGAAACGGTAGAGGTGATAGAATCTGGAATAAAAACTGAGAGACCTTGAAATTTGTCATTAGCGCGGTCTTTGCGGTTTCGCTGACGACGCATCTTCTCCTTTTCGACTTCTCGCTGGATCTTGCCTTGCTTACGCTTGAGCTGAGCCTCGAGCTTGGTGAGCTCTCGTTTCTGAGCTGTCATCTTCTTGTGCATAGCGTCGAATTTCACATCAGATTCGAAATTTTGCTCAAATTTCTCTTTCCACAGTGCGACGAACTCTTCCTTGATGGTACCAGTAGTTTCAGCACGACGTCCTAAGAGACGCTCGCGTGCTGCCAACCGGATGAACATATCGATCAGAGCGTCGTCGGTTTTCTCGCATGTGTCGAATTGAAGATCGACCAGCTCATTGCCGGCCTCTGTATACTCCTGAATTTCAGGGGCATGGCAGTTCGAGGAGCCTTGTTGACGCCACAGCAAAACGTAGCGGTCAGTAGCGGCCTGGGGGGCTTGCGGAGTAGTCTTGAAGGGTTTGCCGAGAGGGAGCTCCACTTCCTCATCATCCACAAAATCCCAGCTGTTGGACAGGATTGTGGACGTGGGAGATTCGGGCTGGATCTTGGCGAAGGTTTTGGGACGGACGAATTCGGACGGTCGGGCGATGGTGGGGAGAGACTCGGCCACAACAGTGTGGACGCGAGAGAAGTTCGGGGTGGAAGTTTCCCGCTCAGTGATAGTGAACTTCTTCTTTTCAGCGGGAGCAGATGGAATCTTCGGCGTGCTGGTGGAGAAATTAGTCGGCATGAAGTCAGCAAGAGTGCGCGGCGCCGGGGATGGGCGCCCCCGCACAGACCGACGGGGTCGTGAGGCGGCAGGGGTCATCTTCGTAGTAGGGGCCGAGGGGTGCACGTCGAGAATGGCGTGCTGAAAGAGACGGTGCCCTTGCGGGGCCACGTCTGCAGGCGGAGAAGGTGTCACATCGATCGGTAGATAATCGGCCAAGGTGCACAACGCCAGAGGTGGGCGCTCCTGCACAGGCTCGAAGAGTTCCAGGTCGGCAGAGGTCATTGGGGGGGGATCAATCATGAGGTAGTCGACTTCACGGTGACGACCTTCACTCCAGTTACGACGACGTTGTTTCCACGAGGTGTTCTTGCGGATGTGTCGCATGGAGTCAGCGACATCAGGGGCCTCCATATCGGCGATTTCCAGGTGCTGGTCAAAGACGGCGTTGGTGAAGAAGGGTAGGGACATGAAAGTGGACGTTGGGCAGACATTGAAGAAATATTGTGAAAGGGTCCAGGTGCAAGCACCCATTTGGTCTCGGGGTCGGATACGGTCGGCAGCGGGAGTAGCAGAAGCATAAGTTCGGTGCACGGGCGTTGTATCCATAGTGACGAAGAAAGGGGGTTGCGTTTTAGAGAGCGCGACCTCACAGATCACGGATTTTCCTAGTAGACTCTAGGTTCCTCCTTATCGGGTGTGAATCCGGGAGACTATAGGGGATTATAACGTAAACAACAGAGTATGTCTAGGGCGACAACAGCTTAAGTAGTGCAATATCCGCAAAACGGACGTAAACACATTATTGCGACGTCATTACTGACGAAGCCCTGAGTTAAATTCCTCACGAGACGGGCCCTATGGACTCCCGAAACGATTGGTCTCAGCCTTTAATTAGTGCATTACTCTGTGCCAAATAAATGACTCGATCCTTATTTAAGGGACCTAGTTAAGAGGTTACGAAATTTAAAGTGGCGGTCTAAAACCACTCAATGACTGTAGATAGCCACTGCCTTATACGTTAAGGGTAACGGGATCAATCTAATTACCCGCTCTTCGTCATTGAACTTACACGACGATGGTGCCTGAGGCGCTCGGGGCTGAGCCCTTAATGACCTACTCCACACAGTGCCGATCAATTCTCTGAGGCGGTACGGAAGAAATCTCCAACTATAATTAATGTTTTTGGGCGAAAGAGATCGCTTTATCTTATAAAGTCCTATCTAATATCAATTACTCTAATTCTAACCTAATTAATCTTACAGCGAGTAGAAGAGAGTAGTTACGTTAATTGACGACGACCAATGTTAGGTCGAAATAAACGTGATAATTCAAATCACGAAAACAAAAATGAAAATGGGATAAAACATGGTAGCAAGCTTTCGTACAATCAAGGGCCTGGTTAGCGACCGCGACGGGTTGGTGACCGTTCTACAAATCGTTTACACGCTATTGAACAGGGGCAAGCCCCCATGAACACGTGGTGGACCTCTGGCATAAGCCAGGTCAGGAGTGTCTCAATTATACGCAGTTCTCACTGCGCATATTTCCAAACAC
>JACSEJ010000065.1_pt1 | contig 10770 bp, 16 predicted proteins | sample 8225461 | NCBI WGS metagenome assembly JACSEJ01 (sample SAMN15704941, study PRJNA253121) | viral metagenome | isolation source: viral RNA from sea star tissue | host: Pycnopodia helianthoides | place: USA:Seattle Aquarium | collected 2013 | reverse complement strand
GTTCTAGCTGTATCAATACCAACCCCAAGCCCTATAGAGGACAGTTACAGGGTTAGGGGAGCTAACGGCCTCACTTGTGACAGTAGCACTACAGCACCGCTAACTCTTCAAGCAGGTCTCTATAATACGGATAATAGAAACGACAGCAGCAACTATAATCAAAGCAGTAAATATTATAATGATAATGATACTAACGAGATAGGGGCGTTTGTCTCTGTAGTTGTTCCAATCGGACGTACTAGAGCGGTGAACTGCAACCGACTTTATGAGCTTGAATTATCAGCGAGAGCTTTAGAGGTTCAGCAGTTGAGAGAGGAAATAAAACTACTAAAAATCAAAACGAAAAGAACCACATTCACTAACTAACTTACTCACTAACTTACTAACTTACTAACATCAACAAGAGGTAATCATGAAAACCAAATTAACGCTAGCAGTTCTTACACTGGCATTATCAGCGGGTACAGCACAAGCTAAACAAGACGAGCTAGGTAATTCAGACCAGCTAAGCTTAAAATTCACCTTAGAAAATGAATTAATCTGTGGCGCATATATTAACGCAAGAGGTACAGATACAGGGACAGGTAAAGTGCTATTTAGCAAACCTCACTCAGATAACCAGCCAGAAGGTATTAGCGGGATTAACTTCGTAGACAATCGCGGAGGCACATCACCAACAGTACAAGCCACAGCAACGTTAACACTACCAACTGATATAGCAGCAGGAGCACCAAGTGTAAAGAGTAATTACAGTATGGTTTTCTATAAGGACAATGAACGTCTTTCATCATTTGCAGACTTCAACAGCTCAGGTGTCGCAACATTTCCAACCCTACACCACATCACCAGCTATGTTTATACGGCTTACTTATACACTGAGGCTTTTGCTAAAGACTCTCTACCTTACGGTAATTCAGAATTTAATATAACAGTTGACGTTAGCTGTAAGTAGTTGTAAACAGTTACAGTTACAAAATAAAACATTAAAATGATTTTAGGGCTTGCTTTTGCAAGTCCTTTTTGTTACCTTATTAAAACATTTACAACTAAAGATAACAATAAGGCTAGTAGTATGGGTATGTCACAAGATTTATCAGATATGTTTGGGGTTGACCAGAACGCCCCTGAAGCGTTAGACAACTGGATAGATGAAATTACTTCAGGCGAAGAGCGCCTAACAACAACTAACTGCAAGAAGTGCAATAGCACAGGTTACCTACCAGATTTTAAGCGCATTGAGCGTGGAATGTGTTTCGATTGCTACGGCTGGGGCTCTGTACTGGTATCTAACAGAAGTTCAAAAAAGTACAAGCTACACAACGGTGAATACGCACCAAGATTTAGAAACTAATTAAGAGTTAACTATGAAAACAATTACTAAAACAATCACTAAATCGGCTAAGGTTCTAACTCTTGGGGTTGCTATTGCTTGTACTGGTTGCGCTAGCCGTCCAGCGCCTAACTTCGCTAATGGGGGTTACTACATGGCGGGTGATGATGATTGCAAACTTTGGAGAGCCTCTGATAAAGGCTCTATCAACTGCTACACCAAGGATGATAAGTTTACAGGCATTCGCTACCCTATGACCAATCAGCAGCTAGAAATGTATCGCTACAATCAGCAGCGCGAGGCTCAAGCATGGGCTAATCTCAACCAGCAAATTAAGAATAGCCAACCAGTAAGAACAAGTTGCAATACTATTGGCACTTATACAAATTGCTCAAGCTACTAAGTTACAGTGAATACACCAAAATTTATAAACTAATTAAGGGTTAACTATGAAAACAATTAAAAGTATTAAAAGCATTGCAATCACTACAAGCGCTATAAAAGCTACTATCAAGAACTCAACTAAGCTAGCTTATGATGATTTCTGTAGCGGTTGCGGTCGTCCTCATGAAGATTGCAACTGTTAAGTTTGTTGTTCTTGGTTTGTTATCGGTATCTTAAAGGCATCTTAAAGGCATCAAGCAGCAATTAGCAGCAATCCTAATAATCTTAAAGGGGTGTTAACACACCCCGTCAAAACCCTTGTTAGTGCTCACCTTCTTAATATAAGCCTTACAACTAGCCGTTACTAACTCCACTGCTTGTGCTCTTGTTCGTTTCTCTCCATAAGCGCGTGTAAAGCTCTTACGCTTACCACAGGGCGCTTCAAACTCTAAAACAATAGCATTGTAACAATAATCTGTTTTAGTGCCGTTACTGAGCTTGTAGGACGTTTTAAGCACCCTATCAAACACCCCAACAGGTAAATCTAAACTTTTCACGGTATAGCTATGTTTTTCTGTTCTTTGTGTCCAAGGAGTACGAGACTTTAAGGAGCTGTTACTATTAATTGCATTTGCTGGGGTTGCTGGGTTGTACGCAGGATTCTTACAACGTCTAATGTAACTCTGAAAAGCCTTAGCAGCTTCTGCGTTATTAAAGTAATCAATCACTGTTACGGCATTCAATGACACCAGCACTTTAAACAAGTGACCATCATCTAACTTTTGTTGTGATATCGCCATAGTAATTCCTAATAAATTCTGTTAAATCTCTCTTGTGATATTGTAGCATAACTCGTTAAGAATCACTAATAATTACTAATAATCACTAATAATTACAGCTGTTGATACCAATAAAAACCGCTAGATTATTGAATCACTTAAATTGAATCACTTAAATTGAATCACTTAAAATTGTAATCACTCTCTTTTTCTTATCTATAGACTCTCGATTAAATCTGTGTTAAGTCAACTTTAAATTCTTTTCTAAATTCTTGTAACAACAAACAAGAACGAAGTGACCAAAAGAAATCTTTCTATTAAATATAGAGAGTGATTCTATAATAGGATTATATCTTTAAGTAAGGGATTATTTCTTTAAGTGTTGGGTTACATCTTTCACCCCCGAAAACGGGTAAAAGTGTACAGTCAAAATATCCCAAAACGGGTAAAAGTGTACAGTCAAAATATCCCAAAACGGGTAAAAGCGTACAAAAGCATAAAAAGACAACCTAAAACGCCTTTAAAGAATATTAAAGAAAAGTAAATAAATGTATTGACAAAATAGCAAATATACGCTATACTATATAGAAGGTTAGGAAAGAAACCTTTACAATTACAATTAAATTATCATTGATGCAATAACAGCATAAATGTAAAAGCTCCGCCCGTGATTAGGTTCATAGGTTGGGCTTTTTTTGTACCTGTAATTCAGCAACCACAAACAAACACAAACAAACACAAACAAGAAAGGAGTCATTATGACTGACAAGGTTAAAGTTAATTTATACATCAACAAATCAGATGCGGATTACTTCAAGCTATTACTAGCTGAAGATAAGCGAAACACAAACGGCTATATTTTCGAGCAGTTAGTTAAATCACATAAATCTGAAAAAGCCAGATTAGAAAACTAGGAGTATAAAATGAGAATCCACATTACAGGTGATTTATCAGAGAAGCTAAAAGCCCTATCACAAGAAACTGATAAAACAGTAACCGCGCTAACTTATGAAGCGCTAAACATCCTACTTAATTCACAACCAATCAGCTCAAATGAAGCTATGGAGAATACACATGAAATTCAAGAAAGCAAGCGCAGATAAAGCAAATAAATCAAGCAAAAATAAAGCAAATCACACTGAGATTAAATCAGGTTCTATTTTCTGCCCGTCCGTTAGTATGGCAACTGTAAGAGCAGCAGGTGAAGCAATTTCTCTTTATATGTATTTACGTTGCGACTTTCACAGCTTTGTATACCAAGACAGGAGCGCTGGCGGTGAATACGATAATACTTTAACTTGCTACTATCAGACAGATGAAGCGATTCAAAAGAAAGCTGATATCCCTGTAAAACGCTACAACAAATACATGAATATTTTAGTTGATGCTGGTCTAGTTGTTAAACTTCCATTCACTAAAGTAAATCAAGACGGTATTAGCAGAGAGCGCAGAAACCTAGTAGTTTTAGATTTAGAACTCACAGATTATTTACCAATCTTAAAAGAGTGCGCAGATAGATTAGAAGGCTTTATTGCTGGTAATCGAAGAGCCGCAAAAGCTAAAAAACAACTTGATATTATTTGTGACATCATGCCTACACAAGAAGATAAGACACAACAAGAAGCTGACAGCTGGGAAGATGAACAACCAACACAAACCCAAGTGAACAGCACCGAACTTGAAACCGCGCTAGACTCAACTGAAGGTTTAAGCTGGTTGCAAGATGAAAGTTACAGAGAAACAACAGACTATTTAAGCCCACATTACAATCCTGATGATATCGAGGACGACAACAGCTGGTAAGGAGATTAAAATTAATAACATCAACACTAATAACACTAACAATAAAACAGGAGAACAACCAGCAAACAATACAGCAAGCAAATTAGCAAGACATACAGCAATCTTTAAAGGGCTTATTTCGAGCTCTCTAATCGCTGCATTAATCACTGTACTTCTCACTATTAGCTCACACGTAAAAGCTGAATTACCGCAACCACAGCAACCACAGCAGCGACCGCAAGTAATGAACTTAATTAACGGTTTCTATTGTGATGATTACCTTAATACGTTAGCTGGCTCTTTGCGCCTAAGCTGGGTTCAAGCTGACCAGCAGAGGGATTTAGTTAACACTCACACTCAAATGCTGGAAGGTGTATCGCATGGCTATATTTCGCATAAATCACTAGCATTACAACTAAAAACAATCTGCTCAATCAATGAAGATTTACCACTAGAAAAGGCTAGGTCAATTCTTTTAAATAACCTAAAAACTTACTACTAAATCAATCTAATAAATATATTCAATCAAAGCAAATTATAAGGATAATAAAATGACAAACTTACAAGAACAGCAACAACAGCAACAACACAAAACACCGTATATTTTCAATGCTGAAAACTTCACAGAAGCGCACCAAGCTAACTTAAATAATCACCTACTATCCAGCAGTAGTTATGATAGTTTTACACTACTGAAGCAGAGAGACATGTTCAAGAGATTAGCAGACAAATTAGCGAAATACATTAATGATAATGCAGACTGCTATAAGCTAGAAGAACTTAAAATGTGCTTGAAGCATGACCTAGATTTTGTACAGCTTTACGAGAAACAAATTTCAGCAAACACCCCACCGAAAGCAAACACTAAACTTAAAGATTCACTAGTTGGTTCGCTGTGGATTAGAGAGTCTAAAGTTATTGACGGTATTGTTTTCTGGTTGTGCAATTGCTCAGACTGTAACAGATATTGCTTACTACCTGAATCATTCCTAGAAGACGGTTTAACAGATTGTTGTAGAGCTTGCACCTTAAAAGATAAACAGCTAACACTAACCCAGTTTAACGCAAAACTTAAAAAATCAGGAGTCGATAAACTCCCAGCGGTAACCGCTCACTTTAAAAGTACACAATCTGGGGCTGTTGGCTCAGAAGATACAGAAGCAGAAGTAACTAGAAGCACCACAATGCAATCTTTTAGTGAACCAACAGAAAAAGAACGAGCTAGACGGTTAAGAGTTGACTATAAGAAGCAACAGCAAGAGTTATTTAACAAAGGGCTAGAATCAGGCTTAGAGACCTACGGTGATTCATTTGCAGATGATGAAGCTTTTACAGTTAGCAAACCTGATAGACTTACTGATAGATTTGCTGATAGCTACTATAGGTATTAGAAACTTTTTAATGATTTGTCTATAAAAAGGGTAGACAAATCTTAATATATAGTGTATACTAGATTACAAGGTTGATTAAAAATCTTTAATAAAGATTACTAACCACCACCAACTAACAAACAATAACACAGCAGGAGGTAAAATGCAAACACTAGATAGTTCACTAAACAGTTCACTAGATACTATTCAAATTAAAGAGTACGAACATCACGAACAACATCCGCAAGAAGTTTATAACAGAACTGCTAACCTCTTGCTTGCAAGAATTGAAGAACGCAGCCCACGCACAACAGATATCATCTTGGATTTAGTTGCAGGTTTTAAAGCTTCACACCTAGCCATCAAGTACAGCGTTCACCGCTCATATATTTACAGTATTAAGAAGCTGTATAATATTAAATAACTAAATCAGCACCAAGCGAAACCAAGCGCACCAGCGCATCAAGCTAATTAAAAAGAATTAAGTAATGATAGCCATTGCTTATCCTTCAAGGGTTCCTGCTTATCCCTTGCGGAAATAAAAGCAGCCTTATTTTTGACCTCCTCAAAGGTAGCGAACACCTGAACACTAGCGTGTATCTATAGGTGAAATACTCAGACTAGCCCACTGAATCGCAAAACGGGTTAAACGTGGCACATTAAGGGCTTGTTACCCTGATTTGTTGTAACAGCAGTTAGGCTCACTGTCCACAAAACGAGCCACCCAACAAGCCAACCAACAAGCCTACCTAATCAGATATCTAAGTATCAGTTGATAAGTCTCTTTCCACTTGGTGGTGTGACTGAGGCTTATCAACTTGTATTTACGCAAGCAATTAACAATAAGGATAGTCAAATGAAATTAACAACAGCTCAGCATGAGTTCTTTCAGGCAGCTCTAGATAACCACCTTGAGTATCTCCCTCGAATGAATAAGCCAACACTAACAGCTACAGTAGATAGATTAACAGAGTCTCTGATTAGCGTAGAAGTGTACATAGCAAATAACCCAGATTCTGTTTTGGTGGAAAGCCTCCAAGAGTCTGTTGAATATATAGAGACTCAACTTGCAGCTGTTAAGGTTGAGTTGATATCAAGATTTTAAAACAAGGATAATTAAATGATTCTATTACCAAAGACTTACCCAGATATAGAGATTAATAATGAGTGGAAAAGCGTTAATGCTCTAACTGCAATTCCTGTAGGCACTCGTACAGTGCTATTAAATAAGAGCGCATACCCTTTGCGAATTGCAACAGGAGCACAACCAGCAGCAGACAGTACAAACGGTATTGTGCTAAGTGACCCTTACGGATTTTACGCAGAGCTTGAGATTGCAGCTACAGCGCTTGAGATTTGGGCTAAAGCAGCTAATCCTAGTGATGTTATAGACATTGCTGTAAGCTCAGAATAAGCTCAGAATAAGCCAAGAAGATAATGTAATGTATTACTACCTCAAACGTAAATTAGAACTCAAAAGGAAATTTAGATGACTGACAAAACAAGCAGCTCAAGCAGTAGCTCAAGCAGTAGCTCAAATAGCAGTTTAGACAGCAGCTCAGACAGCAGCTCAGATAGTGCAGATAGTGCATATAGTGCAGACAATAGCGACCTCCTAAACAAAGCGCTTGACGATTGCGGAGCACCTAAAAAGATTGCCATTAAAGAAGATGGTATTGAAATATCTAGAATCAGCGCTAACAAATTAGAAGCCAGTGCAAGAAGTCTATATAGTTCATTTAATAAGTTTCTAAAAAGCCTCTAAAAGCATCATTAAGCATCATTAAGAAAGGTTAATATCTAACTAACAACTACTATTAACTATCAAGCCCAGTTTAACAGCTGGGCTTTTTTTGTGCCTAAAATTTAGTGCGCTTTGTGCTGAACTCTACAACTAAATTAACTCAGTCCAGCTTGCTGTTGCTGTCTCGTATACCTCCAAACTTACAACCTTACTAACAGCAATTTTACCAATAAATCCGAACCAATCACCGCAATCAGAGCTATCAGAAGCAGCGCTAGCAGCTAAATGCTTAACCTCTTCAGCAGGTAGCCCCATAGCTTTAACAAGGCGCTTAAATGGCAGTGTAAAACTACTGCGCTCTATACTGAATCTGTAAATGCCGTATTTGTCGGAGAACTCCTCTATACTCAGGTGATATCGCTCACCCTTAACACCGTTACTAATTTGGTAAACTGGTTTAATTGCTGCCATTTCCATAACTGCATTACAAGATAACCAAACAGGAGATTTAATGCGCTTCCCTGTTGGTGATGGATAGTTTTTAAACTCCAAAGTAGGGAGAATATAACCAGATTCTAAAATCTGTTTTACACGGTCTCGCGTTGTGTAGTGGTACAGTAACTGCGCCATTAATTAACCTCTCCTAATGCACTGCAAAGTGAATCAGCATAACTAAAGTATTGCAAGAACTCCACAGCTTCATGTTGTGACGTGTAAGCGGTTTCATCTTCTAAGATAGCTTGCTGTTGCTCCTCTACCGTAAAGCCCTCTAAATCATCAGGCATGTAAACACAAAATAAACCTGAAATCAATTTGACAGCATAGTTAGAACCAGCAGCAAAGATAATAGAATCACTTGTATCATATTCCTGTACAGTTTGAATGCAGCAAGCAGTACCAGAGTTAGCAATTTCATTAGCTATCAATAGTTCTTGTAGTGTAGATTCTCTGCTCTCTAAATCCTGCTCTAGGACTTCTTGCGGGTTGTTCCACAAGTGAACACAAGTTAATAAAATGTCTTTAAGTTCTGTAATATTGCTAACCTTGAAAGTCTCTTTACTTAGCGCATTGCTAACTATTCTTATTGTTCCATTCATGCAAACAGAAGAAATGCAAATCTTAGCGGATAAGCCTATACAAGCATCTTCTACTATTACTTTAACTTCAAAGTTATCATTGATTGAGTTTAGAGTGATTACAGCAAAATTAAGGATTTTCATTTGGTCGTTAATTTCAGTTGCCTTAATCTTTGTTACTTCAGACTTATTAAAGATTTTAACTGCTTGAGCTGCTGGGGTTGTCGCTGGTGTGCTTAGCAAGTTAGCAGGTAAGTTAGCAGGTAAGTTAGCAGGTAAGTTAGATGTATTCATGGAAGCCTCAATAAGCTAGTTAATTCGTTAAGTTGAGCCAATAATACATCAATGAAATTGAGCTGTAAACCTTTTAAATGCTTTTAATGCTTTTAATGCATTAATTAATACTTTTAGTTTCTTTAAGTTAAAGCGGCAGCGAAGCGAACAAAAGAAAAGTATAGAAACCTTTTAGTGTAATTAATTGCTATAAAGGAAGGTTAATAAATTACTTTAGTAATAGCTTGGTAGTGATTCAGTAAGCAGCTTAGAAAACCTTGTATCTATATTATTTTTTTTAAAATTTTTTATAATTTTTTCCTAAAATTGAAGTCTTGCTGTCAAGTAAGCTTGAGGGACGGTCTTTGTCACTTGCAGAATCTCCTACATATAATCAAGCACTTACAAGCAGCTCAAATATCAAGATAATCTCAAATTAAATCAAGATTCTTTGAGGTGATTACTACTAATATTGCAGCATCTTATACTTTGAATCACAACAAGCTAAAGAAGTCAACCCTAGCCTAATCGTTAATGAGGCTGTCAGTACGCCTATCAATACCCCTACTGGTGCAAATGTATTGCTATATTAATAAAGACGCTTAGAGAGCGTTTTAGGAGCCTTCTAGCTATCCCCTCGCTGTGTAGCTGTACTGTATTTGCGCTAATCCTATTTAACATAATTAGTATAATGCGCAGTGCTAAAACAACGCAATGAAATCAAGCACTTAGAACCAGCATAAAATAAACCCCAGAATTCACCTAAAAGCCTTAGAACAAATCAATCTAGATAAGCTGCTATTGTAGTGATTCCGTAATAAGGCTTTATTAGTGTGCTGCTAGTATGTTGTGAATCTAGCTTGAAATACCGACATTTTGAGATGTCAAGCATCAATTAAAAGGTGATTAAAAAGCACACAATCAGAAACTTTTCAAACGGTTGTTTAGTTTTTTTCGTAAGTGGCGAGGAGTGCGACAGACCTATACACTGCAAATCAACCATAAATTAAGGATTCTAAAACGCTGTCTAACGCTGTCTAACGCTCTCAAACGACACCTAGCGAACTGCAATAGACTAAGGCGGCATTGCAGTAGAAATCAATATTTCCCTTTAGATACAAGGCTTTAGAAGCGCTTTAAGAGCTAGTAGTAAGTTCTGTAAAGACTAAATTACCAAGAAATAATTAAGGATAATTAAGGATAATTAAGGATAATTAAGGATAATCATTAAACTGAATAATCAATAATTTAATCTAATTTTTACTATCGAATCTTCAGAAATACGTAAATAAACCTTTAATTGTTCATTAAATGCTGTTGTTTCTTATTGTTAATTTTATAGTATTAGCAAGGTTGCATAGCTTATTATCGAATCCTCAGAAATACTTAAATAAACTGAAGATTATGCAATACTTGCTAACTCTTCTTATATAGCTATTAAGCTTGAATTACTCCCTGTCACCTACCTAGCAAATACTTAATACGCAATTAATACGCAATTAATACGCAATCAATACACAACTGATACATACACACAGGTTTTTCTTTCTCTTGCCCTGTTCGGGCTGTTTGTGTTTCAGATAACTAGCAGCTAACTAATAGCTAACTAATAGCTAACTAGCAGCTAACCACAAGCTAACTAATAAAGTTAATAAAGGTATTGACCTGTAAACTCTTTAGGTTTATGATTCTCTGCGTTGCCTTCTTGTTAGCGTTATAGCAGTAACCTAGCAAGCAATCACAAGCAATCACAAGCAATACAGCAAACAATTAAATACATCACATTAGAGGTTTACATGAAAGTCCAACTACACACTAGAACGGTTACACAGCTTAATTCACCACTGCAAACACCAGCAACCCCAGCAGCAGCAAGAGTACAAGCTCTTAAGTCTAAGTTAAAAGTAAAAGCTGAAGAACGCGCTAAGAAAAACGCTATCAATGCAGACAAACTGCAAGCAATCCAAAATAACGCTAAAAAGGTTTCTATACTTAGAAATTCAGGCTTAGACGTTATCGCTGCGCTTTACTG
>JACSEJ010000064.1_pt1 | contig 10848 bp, 13 predicted proteins | sample 8225461 | NCBI WGS metagenome assembly JACSEJ01 (sample SAMN15704941, study PRJNA253121) | viral metagenome | isolation source: viral RNA from sea star tissue | host: Pycnopodia helianthoides | place: USA:Seattle Aquarium | collected 2013 | reverse complement strand
ACTATAGACTTATTTGATTTTAGTTATGATGAACATGTAAAAAAAGGAGTTCAAAAGTGGATTTAGAAAATAAGGATAAGGAAACAATTAAAGATGATGTTATAAAAGATAATCTAGAGAATAAAATTGATGTTATAAAAAAAAATATTAATGTTTTTGATGATGATTTCAATTCGATGTTAAATGTAAGATTTGATAGTAATATGAATACAGTTAATGGTAAACTTAAAACTAGCTTTGATAAATGGAAAAATAATGATGACTTAAAAAAAATGGGTTATAATAAAGGCGTTTTAGACCCATCCAAATGGTTTAAGGATAATTATAACGAGGTTAGCTTAAAAGAAAGCACCACGGGGTCATTTATGGGCTTTTCTAAGAAAATTGAGAAGCCTTACTTAGTAATTGATATTGAAAATAAAGAGGGTAATAACAAAGCATACAAATATATTGAGGCCTTATTCTCTAAAATAAGTAAAAAACTTAGTGTAGAGAATATTATTGAATCGAATAACTATGTAAAGACTAAAACAAATGGTCGGCATATTTATTGCAAAGTTGACGAGCTTGATTTTGATACTAAAGATCCTTATAAAACCGTTTGTGAAAAGCTAAGTAAGTTTTTTGGAAATAAAGAGGAATTTAAGGATAACGGTATTTTTATAGAGATAAAAAAGGAGTCGAGTTTAATTTCGTGGTTTACTATAGACGGTTTATATCAATTTAAGCATAAGAAATCTTTTTTAAAAATTGATCGTGGATTACTAGCCTCGATAATTGGTAAAAAAGAAATGAAAATGAGTAGTAAAAATCTTGATAATAAAATTAATAATAGCATTGGAATCGAAGTACTAGAAAGCGATTTAACACAATCTAAGAAAAGGTCTTTAAATTATTTTAATAGCATCTACAAACATTTTGATGATGATCTAAGGCCTATAATCGATTATTTTTTGATTAAAGAAAATCCATTGGATAGTTATAATGATGGTTGGCTTGATTGTTTGATGAAAGCCCATAACTTAACTTGTTTTTATTCAATAAAAAAGGGTATAAAGCTCAATAAAAATCAATACCCTTTGTTTGAGAATGAATATTATGAAATTTTATTGGATTCCTTATTGGAATGGAGTTTAAAAGGTAATTATAATGGTAATAATAGAGATGAATTAAGAAATGAAATCGAAAATAAGCTTAAAAGTTTTGATGATAGCCTAAAGATTAATTTTAATTTTTCAAAGGCTAAAAATGACCTTAAAATTAAAAAGACCGATGGTATTTCTGATGACAATTCTACTAATAATTATTTTGATGGTGTTTTAGACTACAGTAAATATTACGATCGCTTTGCTTTAGTAAATTCAAGTAATAGGATATTGGATTTAAAGGACGACGATTGTTTAGATGACGCCACCTCATCGGATACCTTTAATGATGATAATAAAATGGAATTAATGTTTAATGATGAGAATAGTTGTCTTGATTCCAATAACTTTAAAATAAAGCCCGCCAGTTTGATAAAACAGCACCCTCGCTTTAAAAATATAAAAAATACTTGTTATAAACCTGCGTTGGGTAATAAATATCAAAAACTAATAGGTTTGAGATATAAGCAATTAAGTTATAACATGTTTAAAAAAAATAGCATAGCTAAGAATGATATTATTGTTGAAAACTTAAATGATGAATTAAAATATAAAATGGAATATATTAGAATTTTAATAGAAACCTGGTTGGAAACGGCCATTAGGGTAACTAAGGATAGGAATACATTCGTATCTTGGCTAGATAAGATATTATCTAGACCTAATATAAAAACGAAAACTTTAATAATATTAAGCTCGCCTAAACAGGGTTTGGGTAAAACTTCATTTATAGATATGTTTTTAAGAACATTAGGGGAGGGTAATAGTAAACAGCCTAGTGTAAGCGATATAATCAATGGATTTTCGGGTGGTTATGATCGTACACTAGTGAATCATTTAAGCGATATTGAATTAAGTAATAGAGACTCGATGCCTTTCAATTCAAAAATAAAACCTTTAATAACCGATTCAAAAATAACTATACATAGGAAAGGTAAAACTCAAAAAACAGAGGATAACTATACAAATTATATAATAACAACAAATAATCCTAAAAATCTAAATACAGAAATTGAAGAAAATAGAAGGCTAATTTTTATACCATTAGCAATTGATGAAAATGGAAGGTCAATGGATCAAAAGGAGTTTAAGGAATTACTAGATATTAACTTAAAAGAAAAGGGCAGGCCCGATTTAACACATAAGGATATATTTAGTTTATTTTTTAAAGGATCCCAAAGTAATGATGATGCTAAAGACGATAACGACGAGGAGGTGGATGATGACTATGTAGATGATGATAAAACTATTACTAGATATGATATGATAGCATCGATTATAAATATGATGAAATTGAAAATAAAAGGTAATGTTGAATTATTGGGCCAAAACGAGCCGACATTATCATCAATTTTATATAAGAATTACGAAAACAATAATAACGACGACCTACAAAATATATTGGAATTTGTAAAAATTAATACTAAAGAAAATAATATTGAAGATTCCAATCTTAATAATTTTTACAATATACTTAATGTATCAGAAAATAACACCAGTAAAACTAAAATAGGTAAATTTTTAAACGATAATAATTGTTCAAAAAAAAGAATAAAATACGTATATTGTTATAAATATAATGGTCAATTATAGGTTTCATTTTGCTAACCAGTAAAAAACCATGGTAACCATGACCATTGGCTTTGTAGAATTAGAAAAACGCCAAAAACCATGACAAAACCATGACAAAACCATGAACAAACCATGACATACTAAAACGGTTAATAATCCTAGCAAAGCCTATTCTATAAAGGTTTTACTAGGATTATAGTCGTTTTAAAGTTATAATATAATTTTTAAGAATTTGAATTAAATTAATGTATAATAGGTTTTTTTGATGTAATTTTCATTAATATAGACCATTAAAAAAAAAGACTCGACTATCATTATAAAGAATATTAAAGTATAATAGAGTAAATTTAACAATTGCATTTTTGGTATAATAAAATGAAAAGAACTTAAAAGGTATCAAAAATGAACAGTAAAAAATATTTAGTTTTAAATTAAAGGAGTTTCAAAATGACTATAAAATCACAAGCTATTTTTTTAGATAAAATTAGGAAAGCCAACCCGTTAAAACGTGATTTCAATAAAGTTATGTCAAAAAAAAAGGGTTGGATAGATTTAAACGGTCGTTGGATTAACATTAAAGCCGAATTAACAAAAGAAAAGATTGCTAAAATAGATGCTTATTATCGTCAATTTAATGAGTTGATAAGAATAAAAAGTAAAGAGATAGGTTATTAAAATTTAATTAATATTCATATGATAAAAAGTGTAGATAATTTATTTTTTAAACTAAAACAGGTCATCCTCATAAGATATTATCTACACTTTTTATAATCGAGCCCACCGCCTAAGAACCACCACTTAAATAAAGTAAAAATATAATAAATTTAAGCATTACAATAAGTAAATTAGTAGGGTAATAAATTGGATATAATAGATGAAAGTATAGTAATAAAAGACAATTCCAATAACGATCTAAGCTATCAATTCGATAATAATTCTTATTATTTTGATATTGAAAGTTTAGAAAATTATTTCTTATTATTGGCTAAGAATTTTAAGACAAATCATGTCATCAAAATAGAATTAAAGGAAGGCCAAAAACTAGATTATAAAAATGAAAACTGGAATAATTTCATAAATGTGTTAAATGGTCATTATACCATTGCATATAATAGTTTTAGTTATGATTTGAATATTATTGAATTTATCATAAATCTAATACAATCTAATACAATTATTGACGCCGAACTCATAAAAAACGAATCTAATAAATTGATTATGGAAAGCGATAAAAGGAAAAAATATAATTTAAAATCGTCGAAAAGAGAGTTTAGTATAAACAAAATTAGGTTGGCTAATAAATATAATAAGCATGTTGATTTATTTAACTTACTAGACCCCAAATCTAGTTTAAAAAAGCTTTCATTAAACCTATCCACAAAGGAAAGTAACTTTTACGATTTCTCAAACGAATCTAAAATTAAAAATGATGAAATTAAAAGCTTTGTTGATTATTGTTTAATGGATCTAAAAATGACATATGATGTATTTCATAAAACTGAGGCCTTAAAACATATACAAATTCGAATTGACCATGATGTTAGCATAAGCTGTAGAGAAGCTAGGTTTGGTAAAGAATATTTGCTAAACAAATATAAAGTTGAAATATATAACTTAAATAAAATTGGAAACGCTAATAATAAATTAATGAATAATAGAATCGAAATACCAACAAATATAAAAAAGGCTGTATTAGAATCAAATAATGAAATTAATTCAAAAGTTATAAAAACAATTGAAGGGTGGGGTTTTATAAAAGGCGAGTCAAATTTAGTATTATTAATAAAATCAAAAACTAATACATATACCTTTAAAGAGGGTGGTTTACATAGTAAAAAGGCATTTATTTTTGAAAACCCTAGTGTAGGTGATGAATATAAGCTGTATAACCTCGATTTTGCTAGTTTTTATCCACTTATAATGATTAATTATGAAATGTTGGGTAAAACGACAAGTCTTTATAAAGAGATAGTAGACGAGCGCCTTATTGCTAAAAAAAATAAAGATAAAATAAAAGCCGATGGTTTGAAAATTGTAATCAATGCTATTTATGGCCAATTAAAATTTAATGAAAGCCTAATCTATAAAGAGGTTTGTATTTATGGTCAACTCTTTACTTTACTTTTAATCGATAAAATTGAAAAGTTAAAAGAAAGCTCAATTTTATTAGCAAACACCGATGGCATCATCATCAAAACAAAAGCTAGTAAAGAAAAGTTAAACGAAATAATTGAATATTTCAAAATTACGTTTAATCAAACATTAGAAATAGACGAGATGAGCTCAATTATAATTAAAGATGTTAGTAATTATTGCTATTTTGATTCAAAAAATAATATGAAGTCTAGCAAAGGTATTTTTAGAATGCAAAGTGGTGTTAAAAATAATAAAAATGGTTATATCATAAGCAAATCAATAATAAATTATTTAAGATATAATAAAAGTGTAATCGAAACCATTGATGAAGCGATAAAAGAGAATAATATAGACCCCTTTTTATTCATATTAAGTTGCCAAAAGCCCAATTTATTTATGGAAATGGAAAGTAAAAAAATAATAGGTAGGGTTATAAGATTCATTTATGATCAAAATGGAATCGTTCTAAAAAAGGTAAAAAATAATAATAACGACAAAAAGCCCAGTGTAGTATTAAGCGATAATAAGGTTAAGATAGTAAGTAATATAGAAAATGTAGATTTAAAAACAATAAATAAAGATTTTTACATAAAAGAATCTCATGAGATAATAGAAAAGTTTGAGAATACAATAAATAAAATTAAAGGTAAATCTAATAAAAAAGAAAGGGTTATAAATTGCTAATTGAATGTTTTGAATGTAATCATATGATCTCTAATAAGGCGCCAAGATGTGAAAATTGTGGAATTTCCATTAAAAGCTCAAAAAGCCGGTGTTTGATGGTCATTTTTATTTTAGTTGGTGGTGGCTTAGGATTGCATAGATTATACGCAGGTCTATTCTTTAGTGGATTATTGCAAATAGGGTTAACATTCATTACTATAGTATCAAGCGAACCTGTTTTGATAATAGGTTTAGCATGTTGGCTTATATTTGATTTTTTGATAATTGTTTTTGGTTTGTTTAAAGATTCCAATTCCAAAGCCATTACATAAAAAAAATTAAAAATAAACACATAGATTTTATTCGAATGGAAATCATGAAATATGCTTAAAACGAAAAGGGTAAAAAATAAGTTTTTTATCCATTTTGTTTTAAGCAGGCTCGCTTAAAAAAATTAAAAAAAATCCATAGATTTTATTCCAAAATAAATCATGAAATATTTCTAAAATACAAATAAATAAAACTAACTTTTTTTATTTATATTTTTAAAAAGTTAAGCTCCTAAAAACCACTCAAAAAAACTCAATATTTTTAATATAAAAAAATCATAAAATTATTATTAGATTGGAAATCTAAAATCTTAAGATTTTATCGACTAAATTAACAAAAGGGGCGTGCTAAAAAATGACAAAAACAAAGTATATTTTATTTTTAATTTTATTTGTATCAAGAATGAGCTTTGTAGACCTGCTTTATTCAAAGGTTAATAAAAGTAATAAAAAGCAAATTGAAATAAATAATTCGTTAATACAAATATTAGAAACCTTAAATTTGAAAATATTATTTCTATGTAAAATAGTTGGCTTAAAATCCAATAAAAAATTGGAGGCCTACGATACAAAAAGCGTAAATACAGAAATAAAAGATATATTGAATAATTGCATTATAGATTCTAATAGGATTAAGCATAGCATATTAATATTGAAGGCCAAAAATAATCGAAAATGAGCTTAGTACGGAGAATCAAACACGACCAGTATCAAAGGGGAAACCGGCCGTGTTTGAATTTAATAAAATGTTAAAAACAATTTTTAGGATCTTTTATTAAATGATCTTTTGAAATTAAAAAATAATCAAAATAAATTATAATAAAAAATTAAATATAGGCAAGTGTTTCTTTTCTACAAAGGAAAGTCAATTTATTAATTTTAAAATTATAAAATTAATATTAAATTAAAAACGATTCATATTAACAATAAAGAAGGCAAAAATGGCCATAACGATACTCATATTGTATTTAATACAATAAAAGGTAGTTTTAATCAAAAGGACTAGAGAAAATGCAATATAGAGCTTTTATGAAGCTCATTTCCTTATTGTTTTGATTTTACCTTATTGTTAATAAAAATAATTGCAAATTGAATATTCAAAATAAATCAAAATAAAAAAATATATAAAATTAAGGCCAATTAACAACAAAAAGAAAAGGACCGGCCATTTTACCTATTTTATTCGTTTTTTTACGATTAAAATATAAAAAGATAGCCTAAATTCGCGCCGAAACCCCCTATAGAAATCATATTATTAGTAATAATCATCTCAATATATACGTATTGAGACGATTATTTATAAGATATTTTTGATAATAAAAAATATTTCATAAATATGAATATATATATTTATGATAATTTAAATAAATATGTTGACTTTTATTGGAATTATAATTACATTATATAATATAAAGAATAAGGAAATAAAAAATGAAAACAAAAACTAAAAAAGAAATTAACAATAAAGCAGTTGGTTATATAAGGGTGTCAACAGACAAACAAGTTAAAAGTGGACTTGGTTTGAAAGCACAAATAAGATCAATTAAAAAACATTCTAAAGTAAACAAATATGAATTGACCAATATCTTTAAAGACGAGGCCATAAGCGGTGGTCTAAACCCATTTAATAGAGATGGTTTTTTAGATATGTTAGCATATGCTAAAAAAAACAATATCAACAAAATCATAATCCAAAAAAGAGATCGCTTAAGCAGAGATATGATAGCATTGCAAATTGTAGTTTTCGAAAAATTACCTAAATTAGGTTTGAAATTAGAATGTGTAGACGAGCCCATCAACTATAACGACAACTCAATTGAATTGCAAATTGCGTTGAGTGGGTACACAAGCCAACTAGAAAGGAAAATGATATCAAACAGAACTAAAAATGCCTTAAATATAAAAAAAATTGAGGGTCGAGTTTATACGAGGCGCGTTATTGGATTAAAAAAAGAAAACGGTTTCTTTAAAGTTGACAAAAACGAAAAGAATGCAATCAAATTTGCAATAAGAACCTACAAAACAGGTCTAGTAAGCTATTCTCAATTAACAAAAATGACAAACGACAAATACAAAACAAATATAAGCAAGGCTTCATTTAATAGATATGTAAAACTTGCATTAGCATCATAAAAAGGGGTTAAAAAATGAACGGATACCATTTAAACGAAAACATAGAAAATATAGAATCAAAAGATTTAATTAAACAAATAAACGGATTAATTGACTTGATTAACGCATTAAATCTAAGATTGGAAAGTCAAGAAAATTTAAGCGATCAAATAAAGGGCTCTATAGAAAATTTAGAATCGGTAATGTCAAAAAATATAGAATCCATAAAAAATACAAACAATGTTTTATTTTGTTTTAACGACGAAATTGAGCTTTTGAAATCTGATTTTAATATAATGAGGTCTAAAATTTCCAATAAAGCCTTTGTAGGTAAGGATTTAAAATGAGCAATAACGATTTGATTAATTTACATTCAAAAATATATAAACATGACGTTATCGATAATAATAGTAGTATAGAGCATTGTGAAATTACGTTTTTTATTTTACGAAAAGGATTAACCAAAACCATTGTAAACAGATGGCAAAATCAAATACCTTTCAAATCGAAATTAATTTTCGAAAATAGGCTCCTCATAATTTTACATAAAAAAGGGTCGAGTATAGATTTCTTAAATGACGAGTTGTTAAACAAAGGCTTTGTAGAAAAGTAAAGTTGAGATAAAAGGAGTTTGAAATGGAAATAAAGATGCTAAAAAATTATAATTGCTTCATTAATCAAGTTAGAATTATTGAAGAGGATATTAGAATTTTCTCTTTTCGACGTCAAGAGAGGGCCTTAAATGAATACACAATGATTAGTAATATGTTTATTGCTTTGAAGCAAAGCGATGGCTTAACGGCACTACAAATAGCTTATTTAGATGACTTAAAAAATTTTAATAATGAACATTTTGAATTCTTATACGATGCTTTATTGAAGGTCGACGAGGCTAATTTTTTATACGATAATTTATAAAAATCTATAGTAAGGTGTTATAACTTATAACAAGTTATAAGGATTCTATAATGAAAACACAATTAAGCGAACATGAGATTAAAAGCATCGAATATAACATCGAATATAAAATAAAAAAATTAATAAAACAAAAGGAATTAGAATGCAAACACGGAAAATAAGTTTATTGTTTTTGATTATGATAGGTCTATTAACAATAAACGCCCAAAAATGCGGTAAAAATCAAACAGGTTTAGCAAATAAATTAACAAGTGTAGATGATGGGGTTCGTTTAACGAAAAGCTCTGTAGATGCTAACTTAGCAAATCAAAATAGTTTAGCGAATCAAAATAATATAGACCGCTTAAATTATATTAGTAATTATCATCAACTACCATCGTATGAAGGTTATATTGAAAAGGAAAACGAAAATATAAGGAATGCAATATTAAAATATAATGTTGATGGTATTGGTAAATTAGTAGTACACAGGTGTTATTTTGGTGATTTTTACGGACCTAAGTATAATAGTGAATTTTATTCAAAAGAAGCTTTAATAGACCATTATTGTCAAGAAAATATACACACTGTTTATGGTCAAAATTCAATGAGGCCCGTGTACGTAAATAAAGATGGCCAAAAGGTACTCTTTTCATATGGCTTTTCGATGTTTGTTTTTGAAAATAAAAGCGAATGCTTAACATTTATAGAAGGGGCCGATTATCTATTAAGAAGTGTAGATGATATCATTAAAATGTATCAATAATTCAATTGAATAAAATAGGTAAAAAGGCGGTACTTTTCTTATTAAGACCGCCTTTTTATACAAACACAAAAACAAAAAACATAAAAGAATATTTAAAACCCATTATTTTAAAAACACAAACCTAAAAAGTATTTATTTTTTTTCAAATTAAAAAAAATAATGGGTTCTTTTGAAATAATATAATATTAAATTTATATAATAGACCTTTTATTTAGTTGCTTAAATTAATTGCAATCATGAGAACGCACGATAATAGATTTAATGCAGTATTTACATATTAAGCATAAATTACCATCGTTGTCGTAATGAAATACACGACTAGCCTCGATTATCGGCTTTAATATAGATTTGATGGTCAATTTGCTATTATTTTTTACCAACTCCAAAGCCTGGTTTTCCATTTTTATTAATTTTCTATACTTTTCTTTTGAATAAACACAACATAATTTTATTTCCATAAAAACCCGCCCCCCTTTTTTTAAGCTTTGTATAGTATACTAAGGAGCCCGCTCATTTTTACAAAAAAAAGAGGCTTTATTTAAAATTTTATACCAAGTTTTAACGCCACCCTCTCTACCCAGTGTCGTTTATTATAGATTGTTCGTTTGAATAAAAGCAATTGGATGCTATTCTCAAAAGCAATATTATGCTTTCTTAACATCAAATATTCTTTATATGAATTATTGCTATATTTTAGTGCCTTTTTGATATGAAAACAGCCTAAAAATGCTTTTGAAAATAATTTCATATCAAATGGCTTCCTTTCCTTTTCTAATCTTGGTTTCATTGGAATAAATCGTCTTGGTTTTAATATTTTAATGCTGTATTTTTTTTTCATATTAAGACGAGCGTTAAATCTCATTTTTAAAACCCCATTACAAAATTATAGAATATTTATTATTTAAAGTGGTGTCAATAAGCAAAGCGCATCATATATTATATTAAAAAAGTCCACTTTAAAGTTGTGTAATTTAACATGTTAATTATATTTTTAACTAGTCAATAAAAAAATAAAAATGGAAAATATAAACACGGCACTTGCTTTAAAATTAACAAAAGGAAATGAAATGATCAAAAATAGAGATATTAAGGCCATCGAAGTAAAAAAAGAACAAAAGAACAGCCCATCGACTAACAAAATGTTAAGCAAGGCTAAATTTGAAGCCATTTTAATCGAATGTAATTATGATAAAAAATTAATATCCACTTTAATGAATTGTACAGAAAA
>JACSEJ010000062.1_pt1 | contig 11011 bp, 9 predicted proteins | sample 8225461 | NCBI WGS metagenome assembly JACSEJ01 (sample SAMN15704941, study PRJNA253121) | viral metagenome | isolation source: viral RNA from sea star tissue | host: Pycnopodia helianthoides | place: USA:Seattle Aquarium | collected 2013 | reverse complement strand
CTTATATAGTGAGAAGGAGCTTATCATTACAAGAACAACCGGTGAAGGTGCTAATAGATAATATTTAAGATAATTCGCATATAGCGAATGCTGTTCAAGTACTTACTACCTTCTTACTTTTATATAAAAGAAAGGTAAATATTTATGGATAAGGAAAAAATAGATGAATTAAAAATAATACCGTCAGCAGTTATACCTGCTATTCCAACTCCGGAACCAGAACCAGTTAAACCTGCTGTCCCAGAACCAGTTAAACCTGCTGTCCCAACTTCGGAACCAGAAAAAACAATCATCCCTGAAAAAGATGAAAAAAATACAAGCGATAAATTTGATAAATTAATGGAGATGAATACAAAATTAATTGAAACAAATCAAAAATTATTAGAAACTACAACATCATTAATGAAATATGGTGGAAAAATCAAAACAACAGCATCAATTGAAATGTCTGATAGCGACTATGCTAAGATGTTAATTGATGAAGTTGATGATTAAGAAAGGATAAAAAATGAATTCACAAATTGAAAAGAAAACATTAGCAGTTGTTAATAGCGCAATTGATAACAACCCAGCAATGAAATCTGCGTTAGCAAACAAAGGTATTACATCAATAGACAAAAGTAATTTTTCTGCTATTGAAGACACATTTGGTACTTTATCATATGATGCACAAAATACTTGATATACAGATTTAGATAATAAAATTGTTTTACAAATCGTACAAGATTTAGATAATACGAGTAAAATTAGAAAATTACTTGATACATTTAGTATTGGTAAAATTACACCAGGGATTGGTATTGAGATATTAACAGGGGATATTGTTACTCCGGAAGACGTTAGTTTAGCAGATGGTGGAGTTCAGTGAAATTGAACAATTAAGAAAAATAAAGTATATTCATATACAATAGGTCTAAGTGGGTTAAAAACATTCCAAATTACTTTTGTACCGTCACAGGTAAGAAAAGCAATGGTTTCACCACAAGCACTTGCTACATTCCTTGCATCAAACACAAGAAAATTAGTACAGAGTGTAGATTTATATTATTGAAATCTTTTAAAATCAGATATTGTTAATTTCAAACAAGGAAACAAACCAGATGGAACACCACTTCCTGCTGGAATGAAAGTAGAAAATATTGGTACAGGAGCATCTACATCAAATGATTTATTTGAAAAAATAACAGCAATGATGTACAAGTGAGAGTTTCCAACAAAAGATTATAATGAAGGAGTGTGATATAAACCCGAAGGGGGAGTAGCAGCACAAACACCTAAACAGCAAATTCATCAAATGGAAGATTTAGTATTGGTATTAAACCCAACTGTTAAAGCAAAATTTGAAGTACAAACATTTGCATCATTATTCCACCCAGATAAACTGCAAGGTAGAAAACTGAAAGTAATAATGTTACCATTTACGGATGAAAATGGTGCTCCAATTGTTAATGCTGATAAAACAATAGGTTTCTTATACGCAAAATCAAGAATTAAATTTGGATGGGGAACAAAAGAATTTAGAACTCAGGTTGTTGCACGTGGGGGGTTCCTGAACCACTTCGCTAATACGGAAGTTGCATTTGGTCAAGTACCTAATGTTAATGCTGTTAAATTAATGATTACCTAATAATTAAAGCGAGTAATCGCTTTTATTATATAAGAGTTTAACGTTATTAAATTCTTATATAATAAATTTAGAAGGAGTAATATGAAAAAAAGAAGAAACGGTGGTAACCAGATTGTTGGAAGACATTTTGTTTATGTTGGACAAGACAGAAATATTAAAGAACTATATATGACCAATATTAGAAGAATATTTAATAGTTTATTTGAATGAGAAGGATTACCAAAAGGTTTAAAATCTTATTTTATTGAAAGATTTTTATTTGATTACGGTGTTGTTGCTTTTTATAAAGTTGGTGAAACATTTTATTGTCTTCCTGCTTTCATACAAGATTTTGATGTTTATTTTGAATATCTTTCTGCATTTGCTTATTCACCATATAAAGGTGTAACCACAATGGATGAAATTAGTGGTATAAATGCACAAGTTAATTCAGAATTAGCAAATAATAAATCTATTGATATTAAAGATAAACAAGTTCAAGGTGAAATTGCGGTTAATCCAATTCCAGGTTCTGGACAGATTAAAGGTGCATTCATATATAATAACATTGATAAACAAAGCACACTTTCTCCTATATTACCTTTATTAGATTTAATAAATAAAACGTATAATGAAATATTTAATGATTTAAATAATTCAAAATCAGTTAGATTATTATCTGCTACATCAGATGCAAAAGCAAGAGCAATATCAAAAGTGATGAATAGATTATATGACCAAAATGCACCTTTTATTGTTTTAAATAAAGGTAAAATGGATGATATTAGTGAAATGAAAATGTTTGAAAGTTCAAGTAAGTTATCAGATATTTGAAGTTCATATAGAAATTCAGAAGAGTTATTAGCACGTAGTTTAGGATTAATATTTGATAATCGTGCTGATAAAAAAGAAAGAGTATTAGAAAGTGAAATTAATGTAAGTAACTTTCAAGCATCACACATTTTATTAGAAATGTTAGAACATAGAAAAAATGCTGTTAAAGAAATTAATAAAGAATTTAATTTAAATATTTCAGTAAAATTATCTGAATTAGCAGATAGTGTAGTTTCCAATCCATTACATCAAGATATGAATGCTGGAAACAAAACAATTATGAACTTCGGTTCAGGTAGTGATAAACCACAAGGAGAAGACAATGAATAGAATAATTTTTAACGACATATTACCAACATATAGTGATTTTTCAACAAAAATCATTCCTGGTATTCAAATGATTAATCCTATTTTAGAACCTGTTATAGGTTGGGAAAAATTATATAACCTTATTTTTGAAAGATTTAATGACCAAGTTATTAATACAACAGAAACAGAATTTGTTCGTGATTTTAAAAATCAACTTTTAGATATTTTACCAAGATACAATAAACAATGAGTTATTGCATTATCAGAACAATTTAAAGATTATACATATGATGACTTATTACAAGTTGGTTATGCAAATTCAAATCAAGATGAAACCAATACTGCAAGTAATCCTGACTATATTAATGATGGTATTGCTGATGATGACTATTTAAGTCAATTTATTAAATCAAAATCTAATGGAAAAAATTTATCTTTAAATATTGTATATAATATTAAAAGATGAGTAAGAGAAAAAATGAACCTTACTGGTATTCAAAAATTACTAAATGAACTATTAGAATTATTTAGTTATGATTTTGATGTGTATGATGATGACCCTAATTTTGGATTTGATACAGATACAAATCACGTAGAAGATGAAAGTTTATATAAAGGTTATACATTAACAGATACTTTAAATAAAATAAAAGTAGATATAGCACAAAAAGGTTGAAATTATGATGCAGAAGGTAATAAAATTATTAATCTTAAAGATGGAACAGACCCACAAGATGCTGTTACTAAAAAACAATTAGATGAAAAACCAAGTAAATGAAATTATGATGCAGAAGGTAATAAAATTATTAATGTTGCTGACCCAACAGAAAATCAAGATACAGTTACAAAAGCATATTTTGAATGAAATACGCAAGAGTTAAGAGAACAAGTAGATAATTTAGATACTAACGGTGAAATTGTTGATGATACATATGACCCTGTTTTACATCCAAAAAGATTTGTATCACAACGAGTATTAAAAGATGAATTACCAATTGAAAGTTATAAAAGTCAAAATTTTCAACAATTTAAATCTAATTCATATCCTTCTGGAAGATTGGATGATACTTGAAACACTATTAATGGTTGAGTTGAAAGTTCTGTAAAATCAAAAACTATATTTACAACACAAAGTAACGGTGCTTTTGTTATTGATGAAGAATATAGAAAAGAGATTGCAACAAGTGGTAAAGATAGATTAATAAAAGTTGAATTTAAATTTGATGGTTTTATTACTTATAAACCAAATTATATTGCAAGATTTGATGTTGCTGGTGCATATGATTTCGGTGGTGATAAAAATATTGTAAATAGAACACAAACAGGTGGTTCATCATATTTAGCAGCAGCATCACATTCAGTTCATTCAACTGTATTTAGAATTCCACACGGGATTTCAACAGGTGATTTAATGTGATTAGAAATAAAAACAGCGGATATTTCACAAGCAGATATGAGAAACCCATATTTTATATCATTTACCGAATTAGGTAATAGTGGTACAAAAGGTGAAAAAGGAGACCCTGGTACTTCAACACCAGTAAGAGAAGTTATGTATAATGAAACACAAGAAATAAATAATAATGGTAATAAAAACTTTAATATATTACCAACAGGAGTAAATAAAGATTTTAAAAATATTAAAGTAATTATTGATACGAAAAACCAAGACTTAAACATTAATTATTTTATTTATGATTTAAAAGATAGTCCAACTTTTAATATATCTAAGTATAACCCACCTGCACCAACATATAATATATCTCTTGGAATTAATCCAACTGCTAATTATGTAAGAATTTACAATTCATCAGGGAGTAATAGAGACTTTACCCTATATATAACCGGTGAAAGAATAACCACGACAAGAAAGGTTAAAAAATAATGAAAACACTAAAACAAATATACAACTGAATATTTCACATTACAATTAATAAAAAATTTGAAAGATATGATAGAGAATTTTTTGAGATTAAATGTATGTTAAGAATGCTATTAAAAAAGAATGGATACAATGGAGATTTACATAAAAAATTAAATGAAGAAATGGTGGAGTATTTAGAAGAAAAAGAGAAGGAGTAATATGATTATATCTGAAAAATATATAGAATATTTAATGATTAAGAAATTAGAAAAATTAAATTGAAGAATTAATATTAATAAAAATCCAGATGTATTTATGCAATCACCAAAACACAATTGAGAAAAAATAAATTTAAAAGGGTTATTACCTGATTTCATTTTATATTCATATAATCAACCTATTGCAATAATAGAAGTAAAAAAACCTTATTCTTTTGAAAAAGATTGAGAAGAACAAGCAAAACTATATGCTAAAAGATTAAGAGCAAGATTTATAATATTTTATAACGGAATTGATTTTTGAATAAAAGATATAAAAACAAATAAGATATTACCACATACTGATATGGTAAATAAAAAAGTTTTAAATAATTGAAAAATTGATAAAACAATATCATTTAAAGAATACTGAAAAAATAATTTAACTGAAAAACAATTTGTATTCAATAAAGAATGAGAAAATTTTAGGAAAAGGAAAGGGGTAAGAAATGAAATGATTACCAGTAAAAAATAACATAGAAAGAACAACTTTATATGATGAAGTTCCATACTTCGTTGATAAAGGTATTGATAAAACAGAATGAATTTTAGAACATTACTGTGGAACCGATAAAACTATTTTTGATAATGTTCCTTTAACAGGTTCAACTGTTAAGATGAGTAATATTGAAGGTACAGTAAGAATTGGTGTAAGAATGATAAATAAATTAACACCATATGCTGATTGAACTTTAAATGATTTATTAAAAGTAAATTATATTTTTTCAGACAGTGGTGAATTCTATTTTGTTGCAGCAACAACTGTAATAAATGGGAATAGTGTGGAATTTGCATTAGTAAAAGATTTATGAATGTCTAAAATTGATAATGTTATTGTTCAAGATAATGTACCGAGAAAAGTATTACGTGGTCATTATAATAGATTTGTTAATATAAATAGTACAACAAAATCAATCAACACTGATTTAGATAATCCTAATTGAAAACCAACAATACAAAAAGAATATAATAAAATAACAAAATATTTAAATGTTTTTACAAATGTATATGCTGCAAATCAATTTGTTAATACTGGAACATCTCCTGATTACACATTAGACACATCAAAAAATATTTTTTATGATGATGATAATTTCAAATATAATTTTTTAAATGAGTTTTATTGAATAACTGTTTTTGTTAATTTAGGAAGTAACACAAAAACTCCTGCAAGTTACAGTAAAGGAACAAAAGTTATTGCAAACGGTGGAAGTTTTTATTTACCATATACAATTTATACCTTACCTGTTGCTAACACAAAATATGAAAGACATAGTAAATGATATCGTAAAGAAATGAATGTAAAAATAAAAAATAAAGATTTTCCAGCATCACCAATAGATGCTGATTATGTAACTATGTTAGATAGATTGACCACATCATCTTCGTCTGTTATTGGTGCTGTTTTAACAAAAGGACTATTTCACGGATGTTCATATCTTAAATCAACCTTATTAGACTTTCATTTAAAATATGAAAAAATTGCTGGTAGTTCAGGAATAATTGATGATGTTAATTTAACAATAGAATTAACTGATGAAGATATAATGTATGATAAATCATTAGATTTGTATGGAATTCCAATAGAAACAAAATTAAGAAAAGGTAATCCTTTCATAACTATAAAAGAAATTAATGTTGATGATTATTTTAATTTTTCTGAAATATTAACTATTAATCAAGTTGAAAATGGTAATATACCAGAAGATGATGCTATTTTTCCTTTTGCTGCATTAAATTTAAAAAGAAAGTTAAATACTGTTTTTGGTATTAAACAAATATTACCTAACGAATTTTTTAATGTTGAAATAAAAAATTCAGATTTAGACCATAATAACAAAAAGAATGTAAAATATGAACCATTTTATTATTCAAAACAAGCATCAGAAATTACATTAAACACACCTACTATAATGAAAAAATTATCATATCAATATTTAAGTGGGTCACAACCACTTCTTAAAAAGAAATCATATATGGACAATGGTATTATGACTGAAAAAACACATATTATAAATGAAAGATATAAAGCGATGAGTTTTGATACCATTGAAATAATTGAAGAAAAAAATAATATTTTCCCAACAAGAACAAGTGCATATAATGATTATATAATTCAAAATCAATCACAACGTACTGGTAATATAGCATCTGCATCAGCAGAAGGTTCTATTGGATTTTTAGGTAACTTATTATCTGGTAACATATCTGCTGCATTTGGTTCTGCTGGTAATATGACCAAAGAAATAATGCAAATAAAAAATAGTGAAAATGATTTAATGAGACAACCGCATCAAATTAAAAATTTATCAAATTCAATTATTAATAACTTTATTGTTGATAATAATGAGTTAGTTGATTATCTTACAATTTCACAAATTGATGCTGTTGATATGAAAGAAATATGAAATGATGTATATAGAAATGGATGTTATTGAAATTTTGAAAAAGTAATTAATTTTTCAAGTAGATATTGATTTAATTACTGAATGATTGAAGATATTAATAAAACTATTGATGTATCTGATTTACATAACGATGAGATTGATTTAGTCAGACAAATGTTTATGTCTGGTGTAAGATTATGAAATATAAGAAGTCAATCACAAAAACTTAATATGAAAATATATGATTTGGAGAATTTAGAATATGGAAGACAATAAATTTTGAAATAAAACTGAAATCCTTACAGAAGGTAAGCGATTTAATATAGTTGTTGGAGCACGTTCTGTTGGTAAATCTTATCATATGAAGAAAACTGTTTTAGAGAATTTCTTTAAACACGGAAAACAATTTGTATGAGTAAGAAGAACAAAAGAACAAGCACAAAAAACAGGTATGACCTTTTTGGGTGATATGAATGAAGTTATTAAAGAAATAATTCCAGAAAAAGGAATTCTATTTGCAAGTGGAAAAAGATTAATGTATAAAAATGGAAGGTCATCTGTACCAGTTGGATATTTTATACCACTTAGCACACAACAAAACTTTAAATCGGTTGATTTTACAGATGTTGATGCACTCATATTTGATGAGTTCTTAGTATTTGGAGCATACTTACCAAATGAAATATTGTTATTCTCTGAATTACTACTTACAATTGAAAGAATTAAACCAGACTTTCAAGTATGGTTACTATCTAATAGTACATCATTTGATAATCCATATTTTAGACATCTACAAGTAAAGAAACTTAAAGGTGGGGTGCAGTCATTTGAAAAATGTGCAATTCAAATTATTGATAAACAAAGTTTAGAATTAGCAGAAGAACAACAAAAAACTTTATCGTTTTGATTTGGTGCAAAATCCGACTATAACGATTATGCTTTTGGTGGAAAATTCTCAATGGATGATTATCACGGGGTGGGTGCATACAAAGGTAAGAAACAATTTAAGTTCAATATTAAAGGTACAATCAAGTGTGGGGTCTGGGAACTTCCCGATGGGAAATATTTCTTTTCTGAAAAATATAATAAAACAGGTAAATTTTATTCACTTAAAAAATCAGATTTTACCGGAAAAGAAATACCTTTATCTTATGGAATTGATAAAATGTGAGTTCATATGTTAGTATCAAACTCAATGTTATTTGAAAACTATGGGATAAAAGTAATGATTGTTGATTATCTAAAATCATTTATATAAAATAAAGGGGGTTTTTTATATGTTCGTACGAACATATAAAAAACCCCCTTTATTTCGGGATTTCCATTTCAAATAAGGAAATGTTAGTTTTAAATACTTTATCTATTTCTTTTAAAACTACACCACCTTCTACAATAGCACGAGATAAAGCAGCATTCTTAACTTTAAACCCTTCATCAAACATTTCTTTACCTTTAATAAGGTTAGTTTTGTCTTTTCATTCTTGATTATTTAATCCTGCAATTTTTCAATGTGGTTTTCCATCTAACATAACACCATATCTTTTTGGTGCATTATAAAATCCCATTGAAACTTTATGTCCTTCTCATTCATCACTTCAATAACCTAATTTTGTCTGATGAAATTTTAAATTCTTAGGTGGTTTTCCATCATCTAATAAATGAATACTATCTGTATCGCAGTAAATAAATTTCTCTCAGTTGGATGTAATTGCATCTAACAGCATTTCTCTTGCATAAGATGTTATTGCAATCGCTATTGGTAAATATTTTTTATATATAGATGGATTAGGTTCATCATTTGTAATAAGAACACCATCTTTATAAATTTTACTTTCCATTAATCTTTTTTGACCAAACTTACCATAAAGAGAATTTAACATCAATTTATAATAAGAAGTCATTGCTACATCACCTTTTTCTTTACTATCTATTTTACCTTTAAGATTGGTATCAATATATTCATTAAACATTCCTGTTTTTGTTGCAAAAACAAATTCAGGGATTAGTTCTGGTAATTGACCATTAACCGGGGGGTAATGTTTTAAGAATAAATTAATTAAAGGTGAAGGAATGTATAAGTTTTGTTCTTTTTCTTTTGAAACTTCATAAAGTAAAGAACCAAATTTAGAAAACATTCTTTTTCCTAAAAATGGAACACAATCTTTTACAAGATGTCTATCATTTAATTTAACTTTAAATAATACAAAATATTTCTTCATTAATTCTTTATTAGATAAGTTTTTTCATTTTATAAATGGTAATGGTAATCCATATGGTAATGGTCTGTCTTTCATTATATAAGGATATAAACTATTTACATCATATTGTTTTACTGGTTGATTAATAATTTTATTTTCTCATTTTTTATTTATTGTACATAAACCACCATTGTAATACATAGCGTGCATATAATCTCAATCTTCATTATTAAATGATTTATGTGGGAATAATGTTTCTCAATTATATCAACCATATTTTTCAGATACACCACATTCTTTTGCAATTATTTTATATGCTGTTTTCATTCATAATTGATATGCAGACATAGATAATGTAATTGCATTTTTATCTAAATCAAAATCTTCAACTGATTTTTCCAGATGCTTAAAGAATTTTATAGGTATTTCTACATCTCTTTTTATATATTCTTTAACTTTTGGATGAATTTCATCTACTGATTTTTCATAGTGGAACTTTTTAACATCATAATCTAATTTTTCAATACCTATAATATCACCCATTTTCTTAACTGAAATTTGTGGGAATAACAATAATGTATCATTAAAGTAAATTGTTGCTTTATCTGTTTTAACTTGCATTTGAAATATTTTATTCTGTTTTGTAATTAAAACTGAAAATACATTCTTTTGCAGCGGGTTGTTTTTTTCTATTCTTTCTACATATTTATATTTTTTAAGTAATCAATTTTGAAAAAATCATCAATCAAATCCACCACCGTTATGTGCATATAAGATATGCTTACCTTTTAAATTTGATACAAACTTATTCATAGTGTCTTCTAAATCAACACCCATTAAATCTTCATCAGTATCGTAATTTTTTATATAAATTAAGTATGCTTTTGTATGACCATCTTTTTTATATTGTTCAAAATTTGTTGTTTCTAAATCAAGAAACCATTTTGTATATTGTTTTTTATGTTTCAAATCCATATTTCTTCACTCCTTTATAATTAACATTACCTTTTACATTTGTTGCTGTAAATGTAATATCAAAATTATGTAAAAACTCATCATTTTCATCAGATGGTACAATTGACCAATCAAAATGTTTCATATTGTTATACATAAAATCAACTTTATCCTTTAAAGAATAAGTTAATCTTCATTCATCTTCTAATCATTTTATATATCTTAAAGATGACCTTTTATTTTTTGAAAATTCTTTAAATGCATTATTTCAAACCTTATCTAAAACAGTTATTAAACTTTTTTCATTAACCAATGCTGAAAGCATTTTTGGGTCTTTAAAAGAATTTAAACTGTCTTCTACATCTTGTCTAACTTTTGACTGCATAGCACTTTCAAATGATATATTCATTTCCCTTAAAACATAATTGTTTTCAGGTGATAAAAATTGTTGTTTCATTGTTCCAGTACTATCAACCGCTCTTAATTTATTTGGTAACATCTGCAACATTGCTCTTACATATGTTAATTGAACTTGATTAAATTCTTGTCTCATATATTTTAAATATGTAAAGTGATGCACCTTTCCAAGATGTGGGTTATTT
>JACSEJ010000061.1_pt1 | contig 11190 bp, 11 predicted proteins | sample 8225461 | NCBI WGS metagenome assembly JACSEJ01 (sample SAMN15704941, study PRJNA253121) | viral metagenome | isolation source: viral RNA from sea star tissue | host: Pycnopodia helianthoides | place: USA:Seattle Aquarium | collected 2013 | reverse complement strand
AGGTGCATGTGATAGGGGACATATCTCGGGCATGGTTGCTAAATAGGAGCATATCCTAAGTGACTTCTTGGGTGGGGGGGCTAGTAATGTGGGCCTTCTCTTAAAGGGAGAGGAAATTCAATACAGAAAGGGGAAAACCTATCTGACCTAGTTTATCGGGTGGGTGCTGGTGAAAAGAAGCTATGAAAGGTATGGTAAATTATAGAACAAAAGAAGGTGGTCTCATAGATGATAGAGAAGAGCCTGATCCTGACCTTATGATAACTGGTAAATTCGAGATAGATAAGGTAGCCTATCAGTTTAAAGGATAGGCAGGTAAAGAGAGCGTAGATGCATGAACATAACGCTTAGGCAGGGCAGTAAGCTCTAGTCCGTGCCAAGTAGTCAGTGCCCAGTTGTCCGTACCCACAAGTCCACATACCCCCATACATGCATACATAGCTGCTTAAACCCATATGCTTATTCTTCTTCATACCATATAAAATAAATAGCTAAAGTACACGCACGCTGCGCGAAATCATGGTGGATTAGATATAATAGCAATGGTGCTAAATAGACACGAAGGTATAACCTTTTTCACTGGGGAAAACTAAATATTGCTTAAAAGACAGAAACCTTCGAGATTAAATGCGGGAAGGTGCTCAGAGGTGCTGGAGCTGCGTCAATTGCTTTAGCGGGAGCTGCTGCCCCGTGCCGGTATTGGAAACATAGTTACTCTTCTGTTTACTTAGCATTAGAAGGATTTATCAGGACCTCACTGGGAGGGCACTGTGTGGTAAGGATCAGCCAGAGGTGCTACCATTCGTCATTCGGAGTCAGATCGTATCGACTTTTCCATGCATTTTAGTTAGGGGAGTATGTCTGCATTCCAGATTAGCCATATGCTGTAGCTGGATGGAATGCCCTTAGCAGTTTATTATGTATGTACGTAGGGAGGTATTCAAGGGTTATTACCATCACTAGGAAGGCAGGTAGAGTGTCAAGCTTTCTTTTTGTAAGTTTGGTTAGTGACGGAAAAGCTTTTCTTTATTTACGGAAAACCTAGGTTGAGGCGAGGCAGTACAGAAAGGAGGAGTGGGGCGGCAATGGAACCAGCAACTTCCCTACCAGCATCTCGTCCAACATCGGTGGAGATAACTGAATATTCACTTAGAGGTTTCATATTTCTATTTATACCCCACAGCAAAGGCAGAGGCACCCTTTTTTGCAAGGATCCATATCCAGAGTATTATATTAAGATCCGGTTGTTCCATTCGTTTCGACATTACCATATCCAGTTTCGGGTCAAGATCCATAACTACCAGTAGCGATTAGTCAACTAATTCATCTAACACCATTGTTGTCACCTGGCGTACCTTTCCAGCTATTTGGCCGGTTACAGACGCAATGGTAGAGTCGGATCCATCATATCCGGATCCATAAGCAGCGGACCCCGTTGACTCATATGCAGAGCCTTCAGTTGATTCAGTTCTATATTCGGATTTAGATGCAGAGCTCACAGATTGACCCACCCAAAAGTGGTGTAAAGCGCGCAACCACTCTATATAAAGGCAGCATACCGCCGCCTAGTTACAAAGCCTAAAGAGCAAAGGCAGGAGAGGCAGAAGCAAAGTCAGTTGACTCCACACCCTACCTACATAGTAGCAGATCCCGCTTCATTTTGTTTACCAAGTAAAGTAGACTTCGTTTACTCGGAAGCAGCAGAATTCATGCGTTACCAGTGCAAAGAGTGCATCGTTAATAAGCATCGCTATTCATTTCTCTCTTTGAATAACCTTGAACATCAGGTGATTATCTAACGATCTTTTGCACCTCATTTCCTATTTTCAATTTCACATGCATCGTATAATATGAGATATCATATTTATATTCTGATCTAAGTCCATAACAGATGCACATTTGTTCGATGGTTCGGGTCATCAATAAATGGTTAGTGGTCCACACTTTAGCGAGCTCGGATGACACACCCGCTTAACCCTTGACCCGCAAAGAATGACCTGCCACGGTATCCAAACCTGAGGCTACAAACCTACGACCAATGCGACATGTGATGTTTCTTATTTGCCAGGCGGGTATAGCGGAACACATTTCCACCCCACCCATAGTGTTCAGTGTTCAGTGCTGGCCTGAGCATGATCGCATACGGAACGTGGAAGGATTTGAGGGTAGTAGCATCTTTACCTCTAACAGGAATGGATTCTAGCTCATTTTACCTTCCCCATACCCAACCTGTGCTCCGTAAGCACCGCCTAACCTTTTGCTGACCGTTTTAGGATGAGGAGGGCTTACCGTCAACCTCATTAGGAGCGGCGGGTCTTGGGAACGGGTCCACAAATGGAGTGTTCTACCCTGAAAAAGTTCACTCTAACCAGCTCATGTGCCCTATAGGATAATCTTCGTCCAACAAGGTAAAACCTAAACCCAAGAGAATGCATGCACCCTTCCTCATATTTTTTGCCTCACATGCGCTAAGAGTAGGTGGTTACATGACAACTTGTGCCAAGCATGCATCTCCAAGTAACTAACTCAAGTAGTGTGCCCCACATGTGCCATGGTAAAGTAAGCACATGCCAACACGTGCTAGCTCACCCACTCCTCATATTTAAATGCAACAACTTAATTAGTGTGCCCACCTAGTCCTAAGTAACTCCAAGCTAAAAAAAAGGGGGGGCTATGAGGCAATTCGCCCTCATGAAACTCTTTTACTTTGATGCATCCCTCTCACAGCAAGAGTCAAACACTCTCTGAGCAATAGGTAAACTTACACTCCCTCTTTGTGAGGAAAGTGTTCTCCATTGCACCAAGATATTTTATAAACATCTCTAACTTCCCCTCTAAGGGTTTCATTCAAATGTTGGCCACTTGTGCATTTGAAGGAATGTAAACTAGGACCACTGCTTCCTTTTTAACTTTTAACTATCCCCATAATCTGCAATTTGTACAACCCTTGTCCAAGGAATACTTTATATAAAACTTGCCAAACTACAAGTCCCAATAGTAAACCATTGTCCTTCAAGCGAAGCTCACAAGCCATTTCCATCTCACACCACGCAATGAGTTGTTTATAACTTCCTACAATGAGAAAGTCAAAAACATATAGGACCAATACAAGACAAGTAGATAAAATTGATAAAAGAACAACTTCAAATCTGCACAAATCTTGGGGAAGTCCAACTTGAGTTTAAAGTCATTGTTCCTTAAATACCAAACTTGTGGTGCATGCATCAACCCATAAAGAGTCTTCATCAACTTGCAAACATGGGTACACGTCAATGCATCTCAAAACCTCTGGCAACTTGAGCAAAAGTCTTATAAAGGTCAACTCCCTCTTTATGATAGGATTATCTGGTAACAAACCTGTCCTTGTACTCTTCAATGTTCTCATTGCTTGCATACTTGGAATTAATCACTAATTCCTCAGAAGGTTTTGGAGTTTTCTCGAGAAATCATCCTTGGGAAGAGTTATACTCTATCATGGCATCCTGCCATACTTACTCTGCCTCTATATCCTCAAAGGTGGAAGGCTTTGTATAAAGAATGGAAGACATTGGTGCAACACAAGCAGGAAATTTGAAAGGTGGTTTAACTTAAAATGTAGATTTAGGTGCTCCCACTTGTTTGTGTGCATCCTATACCGAACACGAAACCGGTCGACCAATGATACATAAACTATTTAATTTTGCTTAAAAATCTATTCATGTACATCCATGCAAATCCAAACCATTAAGCACAAACTATGCAAAGCTTTTTAATTTATATAACATGTAAGGTTTATTATAAAAAATATAACTGAGTGCAATCCATTTTTTAACTAAGATACATAGGCTCAAAATAGCCTTTACAATCCCAAAAGAACCATACTAATAAGTCTACAATCTAATCATACGAAAAAATAATCCAATAAACCCTCAGCTTACGTACCCTTCGAGGAAGGGGTAAGCTCCTAATACCCTGAAAACACGTCCCAGAATGAATATACGCTCACGGCCCAATATTAAGGCATTCAGTTATATCCCAGGACGCTTTCTGGAACCAATAGAGGCCTTGACTCATGATAGAGGAGGCCTGGACAACGATAGTAGTTGGTATTTACAAGGTCCCCTACCCCTTTTTCCATTACTGCTTCATATTGACACATTAATCCTTCAATACACCGTAAACGCCCAGGACATTAAGGAAGGACCATTACCCTTTCAGGAACCATTCTACATTATTATTATTATGCTTTCAGTTCTTCCCCCCATGCTTTCTGTTATTTCACATTACGTTTTCTGAAACTAGAGGACTTTACAATGGATAGAGGACTTGACACTTGAAAAGACCTTTATATTATAGAGGCCGGGCAAGGCAGGTAGATAAAATATCTCAGGCGGGTAGGTTCACTCTTAAGGTTCCACTGTGGGCTTGAGGTGAAATAGAAACTCAAGCTAAGACAGCTAGTCTATTAATAATAATAAACCATATTACTTACAAAGACAAGTTATATTAAGGCTGTATGGCAAAGAGGAGACCCTCTTACAATGTGACTGGCGATGAGACGAGCTAGTGGCTCTTACCAGCTAGCAAATACTTACTGGGCACTTACTATTGCATACTACTTATTGGCAATTATTTATTTATTTCAACCACTGGAAATGACCCTCTGACAATGCCTTGGCTATCTCAACAAACAAACGTGGATTCAATTCAATATATTCAATTATTCAAAGGGATACCCTCCTGGACCAGAGAAAGGAAAGAATAAGAGTAATCCATGTTATCTTCCCTACGCCCTATACCCTCGGCCCTACAACTCACTTCCCAATACGGAACCGAAGTCCTACCTCATTTGATTTCTTATGCCTTACTACGCACCTGTGAAGGGTCATAACCAATTATTGAAAGCCCATAGCCCTACCCCACCCAAGAAGACCTTAAGGATCATCTATTTAGAGATTAAATTCAGGAAATAAAGGTGGTGGTTATGTAGCTGTTGCCTGTTGCCAGTGGGGGGGGGAATGCCTTTCCCGTAAAATGGGATTGTTTGGTGGGAACACCCTTATTAGATAAGATGTTGGCTGTTGCATATTGAACTGAACGCGGAGTGAATGCGTACTGGGAATAGAAAGGGAAATACAATTGGCTTTAGAGTGAGTGATGGATTTGATTCATGCCACACATACATTTCTATTATTGCCTGGTTATAAACTGAATAGGCGGTTCGTTTTTTCCATCCCATACATCTAAACCTTCCTTTTACCTATCTTGCGGTTAGAAAGAATTACAATATACCCGGCCTCGTTCAAAGTCTGGCAATAAGGAAGGCTCATTAACAGGGGTTCCTGACTTGGCACCGCATACAACCAGTCAGTCTCCTAGTCTCCTAGCCTCATGAAAGAATAAATAGAAATAGGGAACAAGTAAGATATTTGAATGCCTATTATACACTGTAAATACTCTTAGCAATAGTGAAGCTTTGGAGTAATTAAAGGAAGGCGACCTCTTTTTTAGCAGGTAAGGTAATGAAAAGTAAAAGCAAGCTGATAAGCCTCGGTAAGCTACGCCTTAAGCAGCTAAGGAAGTTGAGAAAACCCCGGCAAAAAACAAGCAAGCCTATCCCCGACTAAATAGACTTTACCGGGCTGGCGCTAGACCGAGTCTCATACTGGGTTTATTCAGAGCCTTGTATTTCCTTCCTTTAAGGTTATGGCTTTGCTGTAGTGAGTAGGAAACTGTATTTCCTTTGCAATCGATTTCCTTTGCAATAGTATACCCAAAAAGAGGACTTCTTATGCTACGGGTGTCCTCTTACTAAGTAATACGCTTTCGCTATGTCTATGTCTATGGCTATGTCTATGGCTCCTGCTCTTGGCAATAAATATTATATCCGCTAGCTATATGGATTGGACATGGGAAAGGGTGCAAGGGCTCCCAGCCATAAGAATAGCTCCTCATTACTCCTCGGACTCATCAAAATGAGGATTTGGAAAAAGCAATAGGTACTGCTGGTGCTAGATAACACCTAAACAATGGACATGAAACCATTCTCTCATACCTTGAGGCCCTTTGGGTCGTCTTGATGTGAGTCCTGAAATGCCCTGTTCAGGATGCCCTTACGGACCTAACACACTAACTAAACTTACTAATTGAATTTACTGTGTGGGCACGTGGTAACCCCTTAGCTCTCCCTAGTCCCCCTTATTACTGCTCTTCTTACTGCTGAGTCCTACTGGTCCGTCTACATGTATGCAACGTAGATATGTGTATATCGTCGTAATATTTGAATATTTATCCTTGCCCCTTTTTGTTTTTATAATGCCCCGGATCACAGGAAGGAGTAAAAACCATACTGGATTGGGATTAGTTAGTCTCATTGGTCTATTCCCCCTACCAATATTTTAGTTCAGAAGGAACCCCGGCCTATCAGAGAGAGCCTATCATAGATAAACCTCAGAAAAGGTATAGTTCATTAACAAGAATCTTATTTATATATCCCCGATGATGTGGTGGAGCAGCCTACTATCGGACCTAAAAAAACTATAGAAGCTATGGAATTATTACTTTTTGGAAAGAGTGCAAGGGCATAACCCAGCAGAGAGAAACGATCTGAAATGGCATACTCCCGTCATAAAAAAAGCTATTTCGCCTCAATGAGTTTATGTACGATGTTTCATCGAACCGATCGAAATGATGTTTTGACTATGGCAAAATAGGAAATGATTAGTTTTTGGGAATATGTGTCCCCATCAATACAAACCCTACCTGTCGGTTTTGGGACCTGGTGATGGCCCCTATGGATGTGGTGATGCACCTATGCAGCGGTTTCGGTTGAACCAAATCACCTAATTCTTATCTCTTTAAAAACTACCTCCCATAGTATGCTCAAATATGGATCCCACTATACTCCCAGGGAGGAAAACCGGTCTATCATTGAGAATGCCCACCAGGCTATTTGTGGGATCTTTCGGCCGGTTAACTCCATCCCCCCGGATAGTTTTGGTTTTTAGGGCTTTAGGAAGTTCGTCCGTGCCCGATCAAGGATCCGAGTTTTAAAAAGGCCCATGCTATCCTACCTGGTGATCCGTTTTGTTGAGATAGAAACTTATTACCGGGTTCTACCTTCCTTCTCAATTCCCACCTTCTTTTGTTGGGCCAGGTTCGTTCGAACTATCTATCATCTTTAGACGCCCACAAAGCTTTCTCAAATTCCCACTTCTAAAAAAGACTGCCGGTAAGAAGGAAGGGATAACCTTGTATACAGCCTATAATAATAAAGAAGAAATATGCCTGCCTATTTCCCTTTACTTACGTGCATGCTATATACTTTGTCCACCAGACTTTACTTTATGTCTTCACCCTGTTTATAGAGGGAGGGAGCCCTCCCTTACCAACCAAAAACTATTTCTTTAGCCAGGAATACATAGGGGATACATGTTATTAACCCTTTCCCTAGCTTTCCCTTGGTACCAAACTAGCAACTCCCACCCGCAAGAACGAACTAGACCTGTAGCCCTATTATAGAATTAATCGCTTAGTTTGGACTGCCTACTATTTACCCTTAGCAGGTCTCAGGCGGGATGAACCAACGGTGCGGTGGTGTGGGACCATCGAAACTGCCCGATTGATTCTCTTTCTATAGCCAGGACCTTTAGCAGACATCCTGGGAACTTCCGCAAAAATCGTTTAACTACCTGATTTAGGAACTACAGCCTGAACTTCAGATACATGGCTGGATGATGTATTGTTAAGTGAATACGAGGTGTAGGGCCTTTTCTGTATATTCAACGACGGGAAGGAACTATGTGCAGTTAATTATGGCTATTAAGTATGTAATGGCTTCTTTGAACGACTTCTCTGTGCTGCTGTAATGGGACATTAGTTTCCCATGTTCTCACCGGGACGAACGGGGGGGACGGCTTACCTTTACCCCTACGAATCTTAGTTCCTATTTTGACCAAATGGATTATGCTGGTTATATATGATGATTAAACATTTGAAGATCAGACTCATTAGGATATTCGCCATGCACAATGGCTTCAGTCACGCTAGTAAAGTTGTCCCACCCAGTAAGCGAGGTGGATAATGTTCCCGAGTGATAAATTGGTTGCTTGTTTGGACTCATTTGATTTGATAGCCCGCATCTTCCAAAATAGGCGTAACGGAAAACATCTTCCCAATATGCCATACTGAAGAATTAGCTCTCTTACTTGATTTCATATCACATACCAATAAGTAGCCATCTCACATCCCAATATGAGGATAAATCTACATAGATGGCCCTACACCTTGAACCTACAACTCCACCCCTCACCCCCACTTCAACTGGATTGGCACTATGTAACTCAAATTGTATATCCACTTATATCACGCGTATCCCCTAGATCTACGTTACAGATATAAGTAAATTTCAAGTGGAAATACACAATCGCTTGGAAAATGGGTAATTTCAATACTGAAAGGGGAATTTGAGAGGCCAGCCAACTCCTCCTTGCCCTTGCTTATCCGGTAAGCAAGTTCGCACTAATTACTATATAACTCTCCCCCTCAAGCAGTAACAAAGCCCTGCGCTTGCCAGCCTTGTCTCAGATCTATCAAAGTACAATGCCGTATCATCCATTCCTATGCATTAAGATATAACACTACCCGCTCTGACTTTTGACTGGACATACCAATAGTCACAGGATTCATATGGGCTACTGGGGAGTAAGCAATAATCTTCTTCGGATCGCATTTGTCTCAGAGTGGTCGAGAAAGTCTATATAAGAGCAATCACGCTTAGAGTATAAATGAAGGGAGTGAAGCAAAGCGTCGCTTCGGGAAACCAGATCTGCACTGGAAATGGCTCTCTCATATTGGGAAATTATGTATAGTGGCATTCACCAAACCCTTTTCTTTCTTTAGCACGACGCGCTGCTCCAATGGCTCGATATGAGATACGACCGGCTCCATTCTGGTGCCATATCTTCCAAAACAAAGTGGCCCGTTTCGCAACCCCTACGACATCTGCCTTTCCTATATTTACGATATCTCGTATGAATTTTTCTACCAATCTGATTACCTTCTCCTTACCCGGGAGGTTCCTGAAATTTATCCTTGATCTACCTAGGAATGGACCAACAGATTTTTGTTGTTCTCGCAAAGCGCGCTCGGCAAATGAAAATGAAGTGGAAAACCCTTCTTTTATTGGCTTCGGCCAATAAATCGCCGCCCTGCTCGGTCTTGGTGGTCAAGCTTTCTACAAAAAAACCAATGCGGGAGCGTATTCTCTTATCTAAGCTTCCTCCCTGTCTATCCGCTCTCCCCGGTTCCGGTGCCACGAAATGATTGAGAACTACGACGTTTATGGGGTCAGAATGAATTTGGTTCTCCATATGAAAGGAGTATTGCATGACCAATCTTCGCGGCGTATTTCCCACTCATTGGATGCTTGTGGGCCATCCAACCGCTGACCCGGAGTGATTTCGAAATATTACTCCGTCTCGATGGTTTAAGGTCATGGTATCCATAGCGTTGTTTTGTTCTCGGCCAGATCCTGACTTCGCTCCGCTCTTCCCCTGCGAGCCCGATCGACTTGACAGTTTCTCCTGCCCCCCTAATGTGGCCTCTCACTTCGTTTCGTTCTTCCTCTGTACCGTCGAAAACAAACCCGATCGACCTTACTTTCCCAAATGCCCACCACCGGCCCTTACCGGGTCTTGATCTGCCGCGTCGTTTCAGTCGTCGTGGTCGACGGGGAAGAAATAGATGAATGAATGTCCTTTTAGGAGAATGATGAATAATACACCTACCGAGACGGAAGCCAAAGGTGTTTCTCGTAGGTGGACGTATCGAACCGAAATAATCTCTAAGATTGACATCTTGATACACCAATTTCCCATAATAATAATCACTAAACCAACTTGAATCTGAACTACGATTCAGATTCAGTCTGACTGAAATCGGATTCACTTTTCGTGCCATATTTTACCTTTTCCCTTTTCTACCCGGCCCGATATAGGTTCGAGAAGGTTTTCGTTTCCGTGCAGAAGCAAACTCTCCAAATTTATGACCAACCTTTCCTTCAGTAATCTTGCAACGAACAAAAGTTTTTCCGTTATAAATTTGTACAAAGCAATCAACAAATTCTGGCAAAATGGAAGATCTACGTGACCAAATTTTCCTGCTAGAAAGATTCTCCCTCTTGCTCCTCATTTTCGACAAAAAAGCATCGACAAAACTGCCCTTCCATATAGATCGTCGTGGCACAAACTAATTTCTGCGTCTCCCCACTACTGTTCGAAATCCAGCTTTGGTGGGCTTTCCCCAAGGTGACACCGAAGGTCTACCTCCTTTCGTGCGTCCTTCACCTCCTCCATGGGGATGATCCACCGGATTCATAGCAACACCCCGAACAATGGGGCGTCTGCCTAACCACCGGCTTTGTCCTGCCAAGCTTCTCTTCCGCTGATAATGGTTGGGATTGGAAACTATACCGATAGTGGCTCGGCATCGGGAATCTATGAGTTTGTCAACACCCGAAGGTAACCGCACAAGACATTGTAGTGCATTCCCAGGTTTCTTCATTATTTTAGCGAAGGTTCCTGCAGCTCGAGTCAGCTTTGCGCCTTGACCTGGATTACATTCAATATTATGTACCCATGTTCCTATACGTATATTGGCTAATGGTATGCAATTTCCTACTTGATAATGCGAATCGAGTATGTCGTATCTATCAGCCTGGGGGCGTGGCCAAGAAGCAGCCCGCTGACTGCTACTATTCCTATTAGAGAACCCGTCCACCCGGCCTGAATTCGCTGTGCGAACAATTAAAGGTAAGGTATGGGCTATCAAATTATGAGGTTGGTGGCCTAATTTGAACGAGGTCGAAGGTTTGGACCAATCGCCATTCATCACCATCTTGCCTGCTTCCAATTGATGACCAGCTAATATATAAGTGTTGACCTAAGCCTACACCATAACTGTGTGTGCTAGGGCTCGGCTCCCGAACCGTACGTGAGCTGCCTCATACGGCTCTTCCTAAGACCCAATTTGTTACAGTTCATAATTTGTTACGGCAACGTAGTGAATCGAAGTGATGTTCTTTCACTTCGCAAAGATCTTTCTGGTTGGTAATAAAACAAGCCTTCCTAACGGGCGGTGACTTGCGCTACGACCTAGGCGCCCGCCTTAGTGCTTGATCCCTTTCCGACCAGAGAGAAACTAGCGATTTCT
>JACSEJ010000058.1_pt1 | contig 11417 bp, 9 predicted proteins | sample 8225461 | NCBI WGS metagenome assembly JACSEJ01 (sample SAMN15704941, study PRJNA253121) | viral metagenome | isolation source: viral RNA from sea star tissue | host: Pycnopodia helianthoides | place: USA:Seattle Aquarium | collected 2013 | reverse complement strand
TTTATTCATAGACCAGATCTCACTATCCGGCCCCGTGACCCACCAAACCTGGAATCTTCTCACCCAAGCCTTTTGCGTCTCGGAAACTTAAGCGTGCCCTGCGCAGAGCGGGAGCCTTCCACCATCGGCGCACACGACTGGCTTTCGTCATAACGGGGCGGAATAGGTGAAGACCAGGAAAGAATGCAATTTGCCGCTCTATAAGGTCAGCCACCTTTAAGTAACAGTCGTGATAGGTCCCCGCGACAACTGGAACCACGTTGACGTTAAGTGACCCCAGTAACGACGTGACAGGCGTTTCACTCGCTTCAATGTCTAGTGAAACATGGTAGTAAAAAAACTGCCCCGTTTGGTGCCGGCGTCGCCGTTTGTGTAGCAACAGCCACCAGAGATCGATCTCTGTAAAATCCAAGCCCAAACCCACGATATGTATGTGGTCACGTAAGAAATAATCCACCCAAGAATAGACAGAGCGATTTTCAGTAAAGTCGAGGTTCCCTCCTTTTACTGGGCTTCCAACGCGTCCGTGTGGCTGACCTTTAACCTCAACTGAATATGTCACGTAGTTGCGTATTTTTTGCAGGTACCCAGCGTAATGGTAGAACCCTAGAACCATTGACCCAGGTCGGGCTACATCACCATGTATATGCCAGACATCCGTTGTTCCTGCGGTATGCCGGCGGAAGAGGCTATAAGAGTCATCCAAGAGAAATTATACAAATTCTGTTGCTTAAATCCTGGTGATAGGATTACTAGGTTGAAGCAGCGACGCTACTGCCGTCACCAGCTCATCCATTGACCACGGCTTGTGCAGGTAGGTGGTAGAGGACGGAATTGTTGATTGGGCCAGTTCGTAACCAGAGGTGAGAACGGCTGCGGTCGAAGGCCATTTCGATTTAACCATATCAATAAATTCCGCGCCGCTGAGCTGGCCAGGAAGCCCATGATCAACGACTACCAATGGACATCCGTTAGGCGTTCCCAGTAAATAGGTCAACGCATCATCGGCGGATTCGAAGTCCACGGATCGAAGGCCGATCTCGGCCAGAATGCTCACCATCAACATCCTCAGCGCGGGGTCGTCTTCAACCACGATCGCCCAACCACTCAGTGGTAAGAGTTTTTCCCAGGTAGCCTTCACGCTCGGTCCTTATTCATACCACCATTAGCATTGATGGCGTTTGTCCCAGTGTAAGTACTTTTTGTCCAAAGCGATCCCTGAAAAAGGCAACTGACCGGACGAATCGGAAGAGGCCTGTCGAGGCGGATGAGGGATCCCCACTCTGGGAACTCAGCACCTAATAGAAGGATAGTCCCCCGCTATTGGGGAATTGTCCCTCAGACGATAGAAGTCTAGCGTTACGAATTGGCCGTTTTAGACCCCGTGCCATGAGCCTTGGAGCTGGCGATGACTACTGGCTTGGTTATTGCTCCGAGGCTGGAACACAACATTCGTCAATCATGAAAGCCGGAGATTAGCGCCTTGTGGAAACATCCCCTGCTCCTCGGCGTCACCTGTGGAATTTTGATCCTCACATTCGGTTTGACTGCGAGCATTATCCTTTTTCAGTGGCAGCTAAGATAATCAATCGACTCAACTCCTTGCAGTCGTCCGCGTCGTAAAGCACGTAAGGCAGGAGCAGCCGTGCTCGGACGGCCTCTTTTGGCCGTTCTCTGCAGATCATGGTTACAAAGCGTGCTGGTCAAATCCGATGCAATCGGTGGTCAGATCGAATGCAAGCGGATGGTCAAGTGGAGTGCAATTTCGCAGTAGAACGTTACTCGGAACGCAAAGAGTCGGCTGAAGAGCTGTCAAAACGAGTGAATCAGCGTTCCATCTGAAGATAGGTTAGAAAAATATTCAGCAATTCCGTGGGCACCCGAGTTAACGGAGCGGGCCGCCTTAACAATGCCAGCTGCGATCGCGTACTCGCTTGGGTTGATTCTACTCGGCTGCGGCTGGATTAAAATGACATGCCTTCAGACACCTGAATCAGCATTTCTTCGACTAGATGTGTGCCGTGAGATGTAGTGACCATCGCCGATGGGCTTTCTCCCAAAAAACGGGCTTTGGGTTTCGAAAGCCATTGTTTGGCCTTCCCTTTGTCAGCGAAGATCACCTCGGCCATGGCGGTAATGTGTCCAAACCGGAACAGGCGGTCACTCTCATGCAACGTTAAAAGCTGATTGGCTGCCAATTTTGTTTTGAGCGTTTTGGGTTGAACGATTCTGTCGCGTTCTTCGTCGCTTAGGGTTCCATCATCACAAAGCACCTTGATCAGGCTGGCAGAGAAGCCAGCTACAATCATGTCGTGAATGTCCAGATCCGAAGCATTGACGGAGATATGAAGAAGCGCCTCCAGACGCGTGCGGTAAGCATGATAGGCATCATGACGCAGGACGCCAGCAAACATGGGCCGCACTGATGCTGCGTTGTCCCTGGGCGTCAGCATTAATGTGCCATTCGCTACCGTTAGCTCCAGGTCGTCCCCAACACCTAACCCCATTTGGTCAAGCAACTCTGGAGGTAGGTCAATGATGATGTCGCCAGTACCGTCCTCAGTATTCTGGCACTTGACTATCCAACGCTCGCTCATGATTGTCCGGCCCTCATCCGCGATTAGAGAATGACACACATCATTATGCTCGGTCGCAGAGCTGACCAAAGGAACGTGCACTCCTCCGGTAGACATGCACTGCCGCTGCTCGAACGCCGGATAGCGAGTGCAACAGCAAAAAATGGGGCAATGGCTTTGCCGCCTTTCCACCGTCACATGGTTACGAGCTTGAGCGTGATCTGGCAACTACACGAAAAGGATATGACATGAACCCTGATGAGCTTTATGTTTCCGTCGACGTCGAGACTTCTGGACCTATACCAGGCGAATACAGTCTGCTTTCCATTGGAGCTTGCCTTGTAGATCAACCTGCCACGTCCATCTATCTTGAACTACGACCTGACAGTCCAAAACACGACCCAGAAGCACTGGCAGTATCGGGGCTGAGTCTGGAGAAGCTGGAGCGCGAAGGACTCACTCCGCAACAGGCGATGCTGACATTTGGTGAATGGCTGAAATCATCCTGTCAAACGGGGCAGAAGGTCATTTTCGTAGGACTCAATGCACCGTTTGACTGGTCATTCGTCAACTACTACTTCCACAAATACTTGGAAACCAACCCCTTTGGTTTTACCGCTATCGACATGAAGGCCTACTTCATGGGAGCTGTAGGTTGCAGCTGGCAGGAAACAAAATCATCCAAGATGACCGCTGCGCTGAAGCCACTCAGCGAACCGAACCATAACGCATTGGATGATGCTCGCTTTCAGGCAGAGCTCTTCGCGCTAATGCTGGCGGGTAAAGGTAACCGCTGACGTGCCTCCCATGGCACCGACTTGAAGCTTATCTAAGCCAGGTTGCCTCAACATATCTGCCGCCCCTGAACGACCAAGCCTTGATGCCTTCTGGTTTTTCGGACTTGCCAACGATAACGGCTATTGGGTGCGGCAGATCCTGCGTGTAACGCGCAGCAAATCTGGAGAAACTTCCTATGTCTGCCGGAGAAATCACCGGAACAGATTGGGGATGCGTATGCCAATAGCCCACCAGACGTAACCCTTGCTCGTTCGCAGCTTGGATCTCCTGACGGCAACGCTCCGCATCCAACTCTAGCCAAGACCAGCCTGACCGATCGGCGCGATGAGGCAACGTGGCCAAGGCCAGCAGCAACCCTTTCGGATTAACCGGGTTGACGAATAACTGTCCCCCTCGCTCCACGCCAAAAAGGCCCTGCCGATGACTATCCAAAATGTCCGCGACAGCTTGCGACACCAATAGCTCGGAATCCACCTCCGCCCATCTCCAGCGCCAAGCGATATCCGTCATACCATTTCATCCTTATGTTCCGGCCATCCGCGCTCGAGTAGGAGTTGCTGCGCCCCCTCTGGCAGTTTGGGCCCATGGTATTGGCCTCCTAGGCTCGGCACATCTTCAGGCCTGTAGATACTGCTGACCCAAGATGCAGTGGCAATGTTGCCGGTCAATGCGCGTAAAGCCGTGTGCGACACCATAGAGGCAATATTGGTCATCCCCAGTGATCCGCCTGGAATAAAGCTCTCCCCACACGCGGGCAGTGGAACCACACCTCCTCCCGGCCACTCTGTAAACTTATGAAGAAAATCGCCGATGTCCGTGAATAAATGACGGCCATCAAAGGTACCGACTGGTGCGAATAGCGCGTGGCCTACCTGGGTATACGGTTCGCTCCAGGCTTGTAAAAGTCCCCAAGAAACGCCGCTGGATTTGGCTCGCCATACAGTGACCTCCGACTGCCAGTCTGCTGTCGTAATCACCACAAGATCTGCGTTATCGAACACTTCTGGTTTGCTACTCATCACTACTTCGGCAAAAGTCGAATAAGCGGTGCATTCTGTCGTCGGAAGATCTAACAGAATCTTGTCCCTCAACGCTGAGGCTTTCAGCCTCCCTAGGCTATCCGCTCCCAGAACGTGCCTCCCCAGATTGGCTGACACCAAAGTGTCAGGATCGATGAGGGTAAGGTGGCCGACACCGGATCGTGCCAATTGTATTGCCACCGTACTGCCTAATGAGCCAACGCCAACACAAACGACTCGAGCATTTTCAAGGTGCTGTGCAGTGCCGCTTATATCGCGGGACAGGATAGACGCTCGATCAAGCACATCCAGGGCAGTTGCTCGGACGAGCGCCGGAGGATGAGCATTTGCGATAGCTGGCCGCCGGCGAGCTGTACGCAAGCCAAACTTTGCCCCCCGCTCCTGCTGTACACCGAGCGAACGCACATTGAGACAATATGTTGGAGCATCTGCGCCTCCTGGAAGCTCCAGAACAATCCATCGACTCGCCAACGTTCCATGCAGCTCAAACCATGCCAGCAATTGCTCGGCATCGTCTGGTTGAAGGTGTGGCTTTAGCCACAGCAATAAATCTTCTGGATCCGGGGTGCGGATATCCGGATAAGTCTGAAGCTTGACGTAAAAACCGGGAGTTTCGGCCGCGCGAATGACAGCGGAGCGTCCGACAACCCGTCGGTAATGCCCTTTGAGTGCAGCTATGTTCGACGCTAGCCAAACCGTTTCCTGACCGGATGGCACAGCCCGGCGCGGATCGCTGAGAGCAAACAACAGCGAGGCAGCCTGAGGTCGATCCAACAGTAAGAGGTTCTGGAATGTCTGCAACCCTGCCGATAACGGCGAAAACTTTGCAGAGAAGTGGAATCGACCGGGCGAGGGGCAAGGCTACCGTCAGGCATTCGCCAAGTGGCATGCGGACGCCAGTGCATCTGTGTCATTGGGTTTGGAAAGTTTTGAATCCAACGATTCCTTTGCCGAGGCAGTGAAAAAGAATTTCGGTATTGCACCGGCATTCATTACGGCAGTGAACAATGAGATCCCTGCGAATTGGACGATGCCCGGCCGACCGGATGGCACTACTCGAAACTCTGCTTCGATGGGTTCGCTCTTCGGAGGGGCCAGCAGTGGCGGAACCTCTCAGTCGAGCGTAAAGCCAGTTGGACGCCTTGGCTGATCCTATTAAGACACCATTGCAGCGCGGAATCGCCGCACTGCGTAACACCCTAGGTCAGGATGCTGCCGATGCATTGCTCCAGCCCGCACCCATGCGGGCTGACGAAGCGGCGTGCTTTCACTTCCCCTTGCCCAATCAGCAACAAGACAATAGGCACGGGAAGGAAAATGCAGACTGGCGAAAGCCACTGCATCTGAGGGGGCGAGTTGGCATCCGTCTATTTTCTCGCCTGCAGAAAGCACTGAAACATAATCTGCCAAATTCATTTGTACCTCCTGCCGATCCAAAAAACCGATTCGAACGAGAAGCATCATTCAGCTTAGCTCCCAGCGGATCACCAGGTTCCGATGCCGACGGATAGCAGCAGGGTGATCTCATGGCTGTTCCGTCTTCTCCCTTCATCTCACTGCGGATTTCGGAGCACCGTGACCGGCCGTTTCGGTTGATCGTGACCGCTCATTTCGCTAACGCGTGACCGCTCATTTCGGTAGCAACGTGACCGATTCTCCGCCTGTTCCGAAACAGGTGGTCACGGCTTACCGAAATCGCCGGTCACGACTTAGCGAAAGCCTTCCCCTTCGTTGCGCATGACCTGATGCGCCGCCATCCTCGACCGATTTCGGGAGAGGAAGATGGCGGCGCCGCGAGTAGCCATGCGAAACATCAAAGAATGTCTGCGCCTCAAGTTTGAGGCCGGCTTGTCCCACGAGAAGATTGCCCGTGCCTTGCAGCTGTCCAAGGGCGTGGTTAGCAAGTACATCGCGGCGGCGCGGGTGGCCGGGCTGGACTGGCCGGCGCTGGTGGCCATGGACGAGGCCGCGCTGGCGGCCGCCTTGTTTGCACCGACGTCGACGAACAAGCCGCGCGGTGAGCGAGTGCTGCCCGATGTGCTGAGCATCCACCGCGAGTTGCGACGCAAGGGCGTGACCTTGCAGCTGCTGTGGGAGGAATATCTCGCCGCGCATGCGGGCCAGCCGACCTACCGCTACACCCAGTTCGTCGAGCACTACCGGCGCTACGCCCAGACGCTCAAACGTTCGATGCGTCAGCTGCACCGTGCGGGCGAGAAGCTATTCATCGACTATGCCGGGCCGACGCTGCCGGTGGTCGACCCGGCCACCGGCGAAGTGCGCCGGGCGCACATCTTCGTCGCCGCCCTGGGCGCCTCGAATTACACCTATGCCTGCGCGACGCCAGGCGAAACCCAGGTGGACTGGCTGACCTCGCTGGGCCAGGCTCTGACCTACTTTGGCGGCGTGCCGGAAATGGTTGTGCCGGACAATCCGCGCGCCCTGGTCGCCCAGCCGGATCGCTACGAGCCGGGCCTGAACCGGGCCACGCTGGAGTGCGCGCGTCATTACCAGACGGTGATCCTGCCGGCACGGCCACGCAAGCCTCAGGACAAGGCCAAGGCCGAGGTGGCGGTGCAGGTGGTCGAGCGCTGGATCATGGCGCGGCTGCGCCATCGGCAGTTCTTCAGCCTGCATGCGCTTAACCAGGCCATCGCCGAGCTGCTGGAGGATCTGAATCGGCGCCCGTTCAAGCGGCTCGATGGCTGCCGGCGCGACTGGTTCGAGCGTCTGGATCGCCCGGCCTTGCGAGCGCTGCCGGTGCATCCCTACGAGGTCGCCACCTTCAAGCGCTGCAAGGTCAGCATCGACTACCACATCGAGGTCAATGGCAGCTTCTACAGCGTGCCCTCCGCCCTGGCCCGGCAGAACGTGGACGTGCGACTGACGGCACACACCCTGGAAGTGCTGCATGGCAACCGGCGGGTGGCCAGCCACCTGCTGCTGGGGCGACGCGGCGCTTACAGTACCCAGCGCGAACACATGCCCGCAGCGCACCAGGCGCATCGTGAGTGGACGCCGCAACGCCTGCTCGACTGGGGCGAGCGGATCGGCCCCTACACGCGCCAACTGATCGATCACCAACTGACCCACAAGCCGCACCCGGAGATGGGCTACCGCGCCTGCCTCGGCCTGCTCTCGCTGGCCCGGCGCTATGGCAATGCACGCCTGGAAGCCGCTGCCGAACGTGCCGTACACCTGCGCGCCTTCACCGGGCGCAGCGTGCGCAACCTGCTCCAGCAAGGCCTGGATCAACAGCCGCTGCCCCAGCGTGCCGCCGAAACGACCTTACCCGGCGACCACGAGAACGTCCGTGGCGCCGACTACTACCAACCCCCGCAACAGGAGCTGTTCGATGATGCCGCAACACACCCTGAATCAACTGCACCAGCTACGCCTGGACGGCATGGCCCGCGCCCTGGAAGAGCAATGGACGCTGCCGGCCAGCCACAGCCTGAGCTTCGATGAACGCCTCGGCCTACTGCTCGACCGCGAACTGGCCTGGCGTGACAACCAGCGCCTGGTACGGCTGCGCAAGAAGGCCAAGCTCAAGTACGCCAACGCCTGCCTGGAAGATCTCGACCGCCGCTCCGGACGCGCCCTGGACGAGCGTCTGATCGCCACCCTGGCCAGTGGCGACTGGATCCGCCAGCAGCACAACCTGCTGCTGACCGGCCCGACCGGTGCCGGCAAAACCTGGCTGGCCTGCGCCCTGGGCAACCAGGCCTGCCGCCAGGGCTATAGCACCCTGTACCTGCGCACCCCGCGCCTGCTGGAACAACTGCGCATCGCTCATGGCGACGGCAGCTTCGGCCGTACCCTGCAACAGCTGGCAAAGGTCGACGTCCTGGTGCTGGACGACTGGGCGCTAGCCCCGCTGGAGGAAGGAGCCCGGCATGACCTGCTGGAGGTGATCGACGACCGCGCTGGCAGCCGCTCCACCATCCTGACGAGCCAACTGCCCATCGAGCACTGGCACGGCTGGATCAACGACCCGACCCTGGCCGATGCCATCCTCGACCGCCTGGTGCACAACGCCTACCGACTGACGATGAAAGGCGAGTCGCTGCGCCGAAAAAAAGCCGAGGAACAAGCCGCATCGTGACCGATGCGATTACAATCCAGAACCCGCGCAACCGGGGTGGAAGCACCGGTCACGTATTAGCGAAACGCTCGGTCACGTTCACCGAAATCCGCATGAAGCTCTTGATGCCGCAGATCCCCAAACAAAAGCGGACTCTTCAACGCCCTGGAGGACGCTGCTTAATTCGAACGACACACTTCTCGTAAGCCCGAATGGGCTGCAAATTGTCGAGCTGAAATGCCCAGCGGACCTTGATGCAGAACATCGAGCGCTAGGCCATTGCATTGATGGTTACGACTACAGCGCTTATCGAGGCAACTGCCGTCTTTTTTCAGTACGCGAAAACGGACAATCATTGGCCTCTGCCGAAATCCAAATGGATGAGAGTGCCTGGGGCAAGACACCGGCAAAATTGACTTCTAAACACTTGGTCACGATACAGCTGAGAGGGCTCCGCAATCGCACACCTAGGTCGGGCTCAAGGGTTGACCGGGCTTACCAATGGTTTTGGGCAAAGATCAAATCGGGTGAGCTCGCCGTCAACCTGGAATGGCCCGACCAAACCTTATTCATGTCTCGCTATACAAATCGAAACCGAAAAAAACTGCATGCTCAAGCGTGCGCGGAATGGATCAACCAACGCCTGAGCAAAATATGAGCCGACCGCGTCTGATGAATCTTCGGCAAGACCTGGTTGAGAAGGTCATTTTCGATGGCTATGACTTTGGCATTTTGTTGCAGTACGTTGAGGGGGCCAATCGTCTTTTTCTTGAGCGCGATGGTTTTTACATTCGCCGTGCAGAGCATCCTCAACATCGCCACTGGCGTTTGCCCAAAGGCAAGTTGCTGGATGACTTGGATCTGCTCTTTCACCGCCTGATGGAGTTGACTGAGAGCCGCTTCAACGAAAGCTGGCAGACGTTCTCTGCAAAACTTGCAGCAGCGCAACAGGCCCCGGATCGACGAGCATTCACCTGGGGACTGGTCTTTCGCATTGCTCCACTCGCGCAGGGCGGCATCCTGCTTTCAGGCGATTACCATCCTGGAGCAGTCGCGGTTTCTCGCCGTATGCATGGTGTTTTTCTCGGACAATCCAAGTCCTGGCGCATCGATGCCGGCGCAGAACTGGTGCGAAGCAACCTGATTATGGAGCTTGGAGTGTCAGAGGATCAGTTCGTGATCCTGGACACCGTACAGGAGCTGCTGACCGACGGATCCATTGTTCCTGCTGATGAAATCACCCGCATCAGCCTAGGAGGTCCGCCCCAAGAGCGTGTTGCGCTGCCTGGTAACGAAGAGGTTTCAACTGACGTATACCTGGCCGCTGTGCCATCAATCGAGCGGACCGAGTTCACCGCTGAACAGATCGACCAGGCCTTGGCGGGTCATTCATTACTGGACCACCAACCAGCAGGCATCCGGCATCTGCTGCAACGGACCAGTGCTTTACTTGCCGATGATATGGGCCTTGGCAAAACACGCCAAGCGATCATTGCCGCCGCTGTCCGAGCGGCCGATAGACCAATCTTGGTCATCACCTTGTCGACGCTGATCATTAACTGGCAGCGCGAAATCCAAATGGTGTATCCCGACGCCAGAATAGGGCGGCAGGTCTTTGATCCTGCTGCGCAATGGATCATCACCAACTACGAGCGCTTGGGCGATTTTGTTCTGCAAGCGGGCCACTTTGAAGTGATGATCATTGATGAAGCCCACCGCCTGAAAGAGCCTACCGCCGCGTGGACACGTCATGGCTTCGACATTGCCGCCAAGGTGCCCAATCGCTATTTGTTGACTGGTACACCCGTCCTGAATCGAGAGTCAGAACTTCACACGCTATTGCGGCTTTCCGGCCATCCCGTTGGGAAGCTGTCACTCAAAGAGTTCTGCGAACAGTTCGCCGGCAGCCCAGAGTTTCGCAAGAACCTTCGAGAGGCGATTGGCGACTGGATGCTTAGGCGCCGCAAAGACGTGCTCACGGAGCTCAAGGGTAAGCAACGGCAGACTTTGCCGGTGGAGCTTTCAGTCGAGGAACGTCGTGAATACGACCGTATACGCCTTGAAGACAGACCAAGTCTTGCCAGGCTAGGATCGCTGCGCCAGTTGCTGGAGCAGGTGAAGGTTCGGGTCGTTATGGAGCTGCTGTGCGAACTGGATGTGGAAGACAAAGTCATCTTGTTCTGTGAGTTCAAGGACACAGTCAGCACGCTGCGTGCTCAGTGCGAGCAAGTCGGATACAGTTGCGTCACGGTGGTAGGGAGTGACTCCGTCGGCAAACGCCAAAAAGCGATCGATCGTTTTCAAAGCGATACTGACACCCGAGTGTTCGCAGCAACCACCTCTGCCGCCGGTACCGGAAATAACCTGACGGCAGCCAACTATGTCATGTTCCTGGGACTACCCTGGACACCAGGATTACAAGATCAGGCTGAGGATAGAGCCTACCGGAATGGGCAGCTACGCATGGTTGTGGTGAAAATCCCGCTGGTGGAGAACACCATTGATCAGATGCTATGGCAAATGCTGATGGATAAACGACAACTAGCGAGCGACCTGATAGAGCCGGATGCAGCGGCCAACGCTAGATCCGAACTGGTGAATTACTTGTGAGCAATTCAATAGGCTTTCTCCAAGACTGAATATCACAATGTTATGGCAAACGGCTTAGTTTAGCGCTCGCATAAAAACCCTAAGACGCAGTTCTCTATTTCCTGCTGCATCGTCAATGACTGGCTGTCACTGTGCCTCCATCATCAAAGGGGGCCTTTCGGCACATGATCAGGCACTTCACCACACTCTCCCTGCTCGCACTCGTTGCCAGCTGCGCAACCCATACGCCACAGACGCCTAAACCGGCGTTTGATAGCAGCCGTAACCCGGACATGTTGACGCCGGACCTCTACCCCAGCGGCGCCGTGC
>JACSEJ010000056.1_pt1 | contig 11622 bp, 5 predicted proteins | sample 8225461 | NCBI WGS metagenome assembly JACSEJ01 (sample SAMN15704941, study PRJNA253121) | viral metagenome | isolation source: viral RNA from sea star tissue | host: Pycnopodia helianthoides | place: USA:Seattle Aquarium | collected 2013 | reverse complement strand
TAGTTGAACCTATTGAGAATTCATCTGCTTTATTACCTACATCTTGTTGAGTTGTTGCTCCTGCTTTTGCGATGTTATCAAATGTAAAAGTAAAATTCTTTTGAGCTGCTACTTTATTAAAATCTTTAACGGTTATTGGAATTGCTGCTGAACCACTTCCTTTTGGTACTAGTTCTTGTATCTCTAAATGAGATTTTTCTGTCAAATCATAGACGTGTGGAGCAGAAGTATATACCGCTGGACTAAATGTTCCCTCAGTATTATCTAAACCTTGAATAGTCATTTTAAATTGATAAGTAATTCCTACTTTTAAATCTACAATAGTTTCTTTAAATCAATTGAAAACTTGATCTTTAATATCTTTATCATTATCTAAATCAGAGAAGTCAAAATCTTGTTCTTGTGGGCCTTTAATAACACCGGTAGTGGTATTATGTATTCCAGAACTTATTCTAAATTTCTTATTAGGAGTTGTAAATAATAATTTATAATAAAATAATTGTTTGATATTGTAAGTTCCATTTTCAGATACTACAAAATCATACTCGGTAATTCAAGTATCTAAATATGGTAAAGGTATGTCTTTTTGAGTATTATCAATAATAATATGTTGAGCTGATAATCCTTTATCAGAGTAGTCTCTATATATGATTCTTTGACCTATCTCTAAGTTTTTAAGTTGGATGTTTTGATGTGCTAAATTAAGATTATTTTCATTATTAGTAATAAGACTTCCTAACCCACTTCCCTTAGCATCTAATTGTTTCTTAGTAACACCATCTTGTGGGTTTACTCCATCACCTAAATTAGTAATCTTATTATTTTTAGCATCATAATCTCATTTATTAGCATTATCTGCTACTACTTTTTGAGTTGCTATTGCTTGTGGTGTTCTTGTAGGGTTGTATTGAGTACTTATTACTCTACCTCTCGCATCTAAGTTTTGAGTTTTATTTGTTAATGGAGATATTTTTCCATCCACATAATCTTTTGTTGAAACATCTTGTGGAGCTGTTGGATTAGTTACATCTGAAATTTTATTATCATTAAGAGTCATATCTGATGCTACATCTATGTTATCTTCTGTGATAGTCATAACTTGTCTATCTTTAACTACTACATCAATTTCTGCTGGTTCTAAGTATATTCCTGAACCTACATTAGGAGTTTTTTTATCAGCTGAATATAAAAGAGTATTTCCTGCATTACTATAATCAATTCTTTTTTCTAATTCTTCTGGTAATCCTTTTTTATCTAATTGACTTTTAGTTATAGCATCTGTTGGATCAACTCCCTCTTTTAAATTAGTAATCTTATTGACATTCATATTCATTTCAAGAAATGATCTAATCCCACCAAATGGAGTTATATAAAACCCTCCCTGAGAACCAAAACTAAGATTTATTAAATTATTAGAAAGTTTAATACTAGCATTTATATCACGTGTATCAGTTTTATTGAAAGCAAAAAGAGATAAATAAGTATCATCATATTGAAATTTATTTTCAAAATCAGATGGTAGTCCTTTTGAATCAGTATATCCTTTTGTAGCAACATCAGTGTCTTTTATTGGAGTTCCAACATTACTAATTACATTACCTTCGGCATCGTAATCTCAACCAGCTGCAATATCATCGTGTAAAGTGTTTAATGCGTCTGTAACATTAGAACCAATTACCTTAGTAGACTTATTAGGAATATCATCACTATCAAGATTAGTAATAAAATCATTAAAGGTAGCTATCTCTGAGGCATTTACATTAATAGCAAGTCTAATAGTTTCTAAGTTTTGAGAACTATCTTCTGCTTTATATAAATATCCCGCACGAGGAAAATTGATAGAAGTCTTAGGAACTCTATCTACTGTAATTGATGCTCTAATGTTCTTAGTATTAAATTTTTTAGCCATTTATTTTCTAATCTTTATAAATATTCTATACTATAATTATAACATTAATTGGCTTTTTTATATTTGAATATATTCCCAAATCCACTAATTTGTAATGGTCTATCTTCCTTATGTTCTAAATACAATTGTGCTGTTAATCCTTTACCATTTGTTTTAAAATTATGTTTTAGATTCTTAACTCCTTGCAAAAATTCAGAGAAATTATAATAGAAGGTTTTATTAGGAATTGAAGTTCCAGTTACAACACCAACTGATGTAGAGGAACCTAATTTAGTTCAAACTAATGATCCTTTATCATCTAATATTAATTCTAACTTATCAGTAGTTATTTCGGAAAGACCATCAACTAAAACATTAATATTAAATTTAGTAGGTTTTCCTAAACCATCAGTCATAATTTGAAAATATTTAAATCTTTTTTTATGTAGTTCTTTATTATTAGAATATAATTTAGATTGAATAGTTGATATTATAGGAACTCCGGTTCCTTGACCTTCTTCATATCTATCTCTATACCCAGGAGTTTCTATAATAGTATCAGGACTAATACTTTCATCTTCTTGAAAATCATTATCTTTAAATAGATAACCTACTCTTAAAATTTCAGGAGCATTTTTTCTTGAAAAATATAAAGAACCATTTTCTACTCATATTTCACTAACATCAAAATATTCACTTTTTCAAACACTTCAATTGCTTCTACCAACACCATCTTCATATATTAATCAATGACTAATTTTTTTTATAGTCCCATCATCATTAGTTATAGTTTCTACATTATTTAAACAAGTTATATAATAATCTTTATATAAAACGGATTTAGAATCTGGAAAATTATTATAATTGTATAAATCTTTAATATTATCATCTAATCTTTTTAAATTTCAACTATCATCTATTGATGTTGTTTTAGTTAATAAACCATAAATACCTTGTGCGCTAATAAAAGCAATCTTATTATTAATATTGATAATAGAATCTTTAACAATAGCTCCATAGTTATTATTTATTTTTTTAATATTTATTGGTTTTTTAGCTTGTGATGATCCAGAATCTCCGGTTAATGCGTGTATGTCTTCATTAGTAAAAATGACTAAAACATCTTGAAAATATTTTAGAGCTTGGATTTTTCTATTAGCACTACCACCTTCACTAGATAAAATTCTAATAAATGATTTTGGAAAATAACCGTAATTATAAGGATCAGAAATAAATACTTTATCATCATTATATAAAATCATTTGACCTTTATATATCATAAAATCAAAAGTTGATAGAGAAGAACCTTCGCTATCCGATGTTCCTATAAAAACACTATCATCATCAATTTCAGTTCTTTTAATTACGGGTATAACTATTTTTTTAACTTCTTGAAAACTTCAATCTCAAACTTGTTTATTTGAATAATCTGACCCACCAATATCAGGTGTAATACCATCTTCTTTCATAGCATCTTTTACTTTATTTTGATATAGATAAGCAGTGGTATCTTGATCTTTTTCGTTTGGTTTAACTAAACTTGTAAATCCAAAAACTGCAAAAGGTTCTGTATTATAAAATAAATAATCGTAAGTTAAATTATCTTCTCCGCTTTTTCAAAAATTACTTTCTTCTTTAAAATTATCAGAACCTACTTTACTATCAAGTCTATTAACAGCTATAACATTTCAACTATAATATCTTTCAGAATCAGTTATTAATGCTTTATTTAGAGCACTAATAGATAAACTAAATGTTGATTTTTCAGTTATGAAAATTTCTTTTGGATTTATTATAGCTAATAAATTAGGTACTGTATTTAATACTACATCAGCACTTCCTTCACTTGATGTAAGAGTTCCGTGAAAATTAATACCTATATCAGCTTGTATAGTATCTTTTTCTATATCTTCAAAAGAAGATTGAATTAATTCTTGTTTATTTTTAATTTCTAATGTATAACCAACATTATTAAATATAGTAATTTTAAAATCATCATCAGGATCTCTATGTCTTTTTATTGCAGTTATGATTTGTGATAAACCTTTTTTTAATTCTTTTAAGGGTATTGAATTTTGATTAATAGATCCAGGTCAATTTTCAACTACTAATTCTACTATATCATTTTCAAAATTAGTAGGATTTGGTGCGTTAATAAACTCTTCAAAAGAATTAAAATCGTTAGCAATACCATCAAAGATAATCTCATATTTTTCATTTAAAGTACCTTTATTAAATGCTGTTCTTGTAATTTCAATACTATTTATTGTGATATCATCAATATTACCTTTTTTAAAATCTAATTCATATGATTTTTTAATAAACTTCATTCCTGGATTAGCTTTATCATTTAATTTTCAACCTTCTTGTTTAAAGTAAAAGTAATCAGACTTATAATAGGTAGTATAAGAAGTAGATCTTGTCTCTCCTCCGGAATGTTCTGGGCTATAATATGTAACTTCTAATGGTTTAATTTTAAATGAATCATAAGGAGCTCCATCAAATCAACCAGTTGTTCTTAGACAACCTCTATAAAATAAAAATGTTAAGTTAGTAAATGGATTTTCTCCAACATCGTCAAATCAATTAGGTTCATTATTATATTCAGTAACAATTAAATCTTTCAATTTTTCTAAATTAAAAGTTTCATTAATAGGTATATTTTCATATTTAATATCTTTTCAATCAAATCAAGTTCTTTTTAAAACTCCTTTAATATGTATTGGTAAATCCATATCTTGTGGAGATGTTTTTCCATAATCTCATCCACTTCATTTTTTCATTTGTTCTTTATTAACAGAAACATTAACATAATTAAGTGATTTTAAACGTGTAGTAAAAGGTATATCTAACATATTAAGATAACAAGAGTGTCCTGCGGAAGTATAAGACCCAGGACCAATAAAAATACTAGGGTCTTGTTTAATCTTTTCTCCTCAATAACCTTCATTCTCATAAGTATCTAATTCATCATTAGAGAAAAGACTTGTAATGTGACCTACACTACTAAAATCATTAGTTCCTAAATAAGTATCTAAATTAGTTGAATAAAAACTGGATCTAAAAGAAAGATTTAAATTTGGACCGTGGTATTTATGTTCTTGTATTTTAGAAGAATCAAAATAAGCTCCATCAAACCCTTCTTTACTTTCCATATAAATTCTACTAATTCCTCTTTTATAAATTAATTTAACTTCTTCTTTTAAGGTTTTATTTGGAGTATAGTTTGATAATCAATCATTTAGATTTTCACTTCATAGACCATATTTTATACCATCAAATTTAGGAATGATTCAATTTTGTACTCTTTGATAAGGACTTTCAGATAAAACATTTACTCCTTTATTATCTATATCAACAGAAGATATAACAGAAACTGGAAGTTCTATTCATAATTTTTCTCCATCCTTAGGAACTTTTAGTGGTAATCCAGAAAGATTATCTAAAACTACTTCACCAGTATCATTCACTAATCATCCACCTACAATAGGTCAAATTAAAATTCTTCCTCCAACTTTTCAATAAAGTCTATCATTTTCTATTTGGAAATTTCCAGACTTACCTACTAAAAGTTCATAGTTTATTATTGAAGGATCTTCTTTAATATAAGAACCTCGTGATTCTCCTACAACATCTGTAATATCGTTATTTTCTTTATATTTATAATAAGAATAGTGTTTACCAAAATTATCATTAATAATACCATTAACTAAAAAAAAAGAAGCTGCTTCATTTGAATTACCTTCGGTTTTTTCTAATGTAGCAAAAGAACTTACATCATAAGGTCCAGAAGATGGTATATCAGTATTTTCAATCTTAACTAAATCAGTAATTAATTTAGTTCCAGCTCTTTTTGAAAGTCCTCCTCCTGGGTTTATTTCAAAATTAGTTAATTCTCTTACTTGGTTATCAAAAAGATTATTCTCACTTGAAGCAGTATTTATTCCACCAGAAAAATTATCTGTGGAAGCAACAGTTTTATTAGAGTTAATTCTATACTTAGAAATTCTTTGATATTTTCTACCATCCATAATTAATTCCTAAACAGTCTATTTGAATTAAAACGAGCAGCAAGATTTTTAATTTTATTTGGATAAATTTCGTAAGGTAAAACTCTTGGAGCATCTTTTATCAAAGTACTTATAGCTACTGATATATCTTTATCTTGGTTAAAGTATATATCGTTAGGTTCACCTTCAACATTTTTTACACTTCTATCTATTAGTGGTATTAAAATTGTTTGGATATATTTTTGTGGTAGTTTATAATACTCTTTTTGATTATCTATTCTATCTAATGTTTTATTTGTTACATCTTCATTAATTAAATCTATTTTATACTCAACATTATTATTAGTTATAATCTCACTATTAACATTAATTTTTTTAAATACTCTTCCAACTTGTGGTTTTAAATATATATAGAAACTTAATTTAGAATTAGAAACAGTAGGATTAGGTGTATTTCTTGGTGGTACATCATCCTCTATTGTTACTCTAAACTCAATTGGAGAGTATTTAGATTTAACTCTTGATATTTTAACAATATCCTCTATTGAATCTAATAAAGTTCCTGCCTCATCATATCTTAAAGCAATTTTAATACGATATAAATTTTCAGTTGGATCTTGTGATAAGGAACCTCCTGAAACATCAAAGATACCTAAAAAGTCTCCTCGTTTAGTATTGTCTAATTGAGATATAGAAAAGAACTTAATATAATTATCAAAAGAACCATTTATATTTGTTAATGATTTAGGAGTTCCATTACTATTAAATACATTTAAAGGTACTGGTGTATTGATTTCTAAATTAGGATAACTAACTTCTAAATCATTTTCATTTATTTCAGGAAATAAAAAATCTCCTTTAATATTTATTATTTGAATAGCATTATTAAAATGTATCATAAAAGATTCATCAGAATTAATCTGATCTTCTGTTAAACCATTATATCTATCTAAAATTTCTCTTGGTGTTAAACCGTCTTTTTGTGTTTGTATCATATATTATTATACTATAATTATAACATAGTCGCATAAAAAAAAGAGGATTGCTCCTCTTTAATTTTCTTAATATTAGGTATTAAGCTCCTGGTTTATAAAACACGGTGATTGCGGGCATTGAGTATTTCTCTCCTAATGTTGAACCACATCCAAATCATTGCTTCATTCCAAATGTAGCACTTCTTCCAAGTGGATCAAACGCACTAGCAGCAAACTTACTAATAAACATTCCAGAACCATCAGACCCTTCAATGTTTACTTTTGTGAAAGTTCCCATTGGTAGTATGATTGCTGAATCTAAGTTAGTTCCAGAAGGAACGTTTCCTCAGGTATAGTTAGTTCCTGCTTTTGGTTTGAAGGTATTCTTTGTTTCAATTAATCTTATATTAAATATAGTATCTTCTCTACCTCTTCCAGAAGTAAAGTAGTTTGTATTTGTTGCTGGACCTTGTAGGGCTTTTCCTAAAACAAAGTAATTTAAAAATAAATCAGAATAAACAATAGAATTATAACCATCAGTAGATAGTAAAACCTTGTAACAACCATCAGCAAAGGAAGGAATTGGAGCATCGTGTTCTACTAAAACAGAAGCATCAGTCCCCTCTTTATAAGCATCTCAGGTAGAACCATCTTTTAAATCTGGATTTCTTCTAAGAACAGTGTTTTTATCAAACATCATAGCATATGATATTAAAGCTTCCAAAGGAAGGTCTCCTCCAACATCAGCAAGTCCAGTTGCTGTATCATCAAATACTCCTGTGCTTTTATCATAAGTTTTAATGTATTTTTTAGTTGATGCTCTTAAAATAACATTTCTTGCTAAAATATCTTTTGTTTCTACAATTGCTCTTGGTAAAGCAGTAGCAGCTTGGTCTAATATATTTAAGTAATCTTGGGTGTTTGAAACCTCATTTACTCTTATATAAATACCAAGTAAATCTATTGTTAATTGATATGTGTTTCTATCAAGAAATACTGGGTTTTTTGATTCCGCAGTATCAGGATCTAACATAAACGCATTGTTAGTGTGAGTTGCAGCAGTTGCTGGATCAAGTGCTAATCCTGCTCCTGGAATTGGTTCTCATCTTTGAACGGTTATAGTATTTCCGTATCTATTTGGAATAGTTTCATCATCCATAAACCTTGCGTGATGGTAATCTTTTTCTGCAATTTCAAACATCTTTGCAGTTTTTTTAGTGTAGTATGCGACAGCTATTGGTGGTGTTTTAGACGCTTGGGGATAACCAGTTGAAGCATTAGGTGTGTTAGTAGTTCCGGTATAACCGTAAGAACCACCTGTTTTTAAAGTATTATAAGGCATAATTTTTTCTCCTATAAATATATAGTTTTTGTATTAAATAAAAATTGAGTATTTTGCTTATATATGTATTTATCTTATTACTATAAGTATAACACGTTTTTAATAAAAATTAAGCTAAATTTTGTAAAGCTGATATATCAGGAGGTTGTCCTCCACTAATAGGAGCTTGTTCTGGTTGAGCTGGTGCTCCCCCTTGTGCTGCCATTGCTTGCTGTAACATAGGACCTAATGCTTGCATAAGAGCAGCTTCTTGTTCTGAACCTCCGCTATTTGGCATTGGAGGCATTTGTGGAGCTGGTCCTTGCGGTGCTCCTCCCATTTGTTGTTGTGCCATTGCTTGTGCTTCCATTTGTTGTTGTGCCATTAATGATTTTTGGTCTATTTCATAACGTTTTGTTTGGTCTTGTATTTTTGCAGTTTCCATTTGACCTAAACTTTGCATAGCTTTGGATTGTGCTCCTAAGTTTGTAGATTGTTGTTTTTGTTGTAATTCTGCTTGTTTTTGTTGTTCTTGTTTTTCTAATGCTTTATTAATTGTATCTTTCATTAATAAACCTATTTTAGGATCAACTCCTAAATAACTCATAAAGCTAGCATAAATAGCTCCATCTATTGGAGTTCCAGATTGTTGACTTCTTTCTAAAAATTGTCTTACTATTTGATCTGTTTTTTCTTTTTGTGCTGCGGTTTGATATGATACATCAATATCTATATTAAAATCCATTCCACTAAATTCATTATCACCTTCTGCTTCTGGGTCATAATCAGGACTAAAAGGACTACCTTTTGAATCTTTTATATTTAAAGATTGAAATCTGGTATTTGGACTTTCAGGTGTTGGTATTTCAGGACCAGTTATACTAGGTTGTTCCATTCCCATTTCAGGTGGCATTCCAGTAGGTGGAGCCATTGATTGTTCCATCCCCAATTCAGGTGGCATTCCCATTCCCATTTCAGGACTCATAGGAGGTTGTTCCATACCCATCGCCATTTGATTATCCATAGGTGGTTGTTGAGGCATTTCAGGAGAACCTAATGAAGAAGGATCTATCTCATTACCTATCATATGTTGTCTTTCATTATCTATAAGATATTCTCTTGGAGAATATTTTTGAATGAATTTACCAATTATTCTAAATAAACATTCTAAATATCTATTCTCATTAATAACAGAAGTATTATCTATTTCAGATGTTTTTTCAGCTGCTTTGGCAACTCCACTTGTGGTTTCAATAGAACCAAAAGAACTTCCTTCATAAACCTCATTAATACCTACTGAGTTTTTAAAATCAGATATAGTTGCTAGTTGTAACTCTCTTAACTCTTTAAGTTCACTTGTTCCAATATTAACTAAACTATGGTCGTTATTAATTTGTCTTCCTTGTGTAGAAACCTCGGTTACAGCAAAAGCAGATGTTCCTTCATTATAAAATCTATTAACCTCAGCAACTTTAAATTGTCAGTCATTTGGAACTATTAATAAATCTTTTCCCTTTGCCTGCATCATTACTGCTTCTTTTAATTCTAATTTTGTTAAATATTTTTGTGGTTTAAGTGCTTTTTCAGCAGTTGAGAAACCGTGGAAACTTTGAGGAATACTAAAATCTTTTAATTGTGCTATTGGAAATTCATCAATTCCTATATCATCAACACTATCTAAAAGTATTTCATCATTTAAAATATAATGACAAGCTATTTTAATATTGTTATCTTCATCTAAATCCTTAGTGTAGTAAATATTAATAATACATTGTTCTTGTGGGTCTGTTTCTGCAAGTCTATTAGGAGCATAAGTTTGTCCTGCTGCTTCACTATTAGATAAGTTACTAACACCTTCATTATTTTTTTCTAAATTTTTTAATTTATTAAGAATTTTTTCATTACTTCTATATTGTATTTTTAAAGAATCTAATGAAGATTTAAATACTAAAATTACATAATTCATCTCTTTAAAATCATAAGCGCTTGGTTCTCATAAAACATTAGCTGGATCTAATAATTGTACTTCAAAATCCCCATTATAATCTTCATCGTGTGGGTTCTGACTTTCTAAATTACTATTTCAATTTAATCAAGTAAAAGCACTTGGTTTAAGTTTAGATAAAACAATAGCGTCATTAACGTGATTATTCATATCTTTTTTATCTCAAACAGTTGATAATATAGCTTGAAATTTTTGTACTTTTTCAACATTATTTTTATCTTCGGTTCTAACTTGTGGTTTAGGATTTAAACCTAATAATTTTCCAGTTTTCTTTTCAACACATTCTGCTAATAAATTAGTTCCTCTAAACTCAATCTCTAAAAGTTTTTGTTCTTCAATTTTTTTCTCTGTAATATAACGAGATTCGTTTTCATAAGTATCAGTAGATATAGTACCAGCATTACGACTTTCCATTAAAAATTCTTGTTTCTTTTCATCAGTAAGATTTGAATAATTTATACTATTATCAGGAATGTCATAAGGTATATTGGATTCTGGGTAACTAAACTCATTTCTTTGTTTTTGTCTATAAAAGTTATCTAACTCTCTCAGTTTATAATCAAGTGGGACTTTAAATGATAGAGAATTTTGCTTTCGTTTTAAAAATTTTTCAAAAATTGGATTGTTTATATTTGTCATAGTTACATAGCTTTAAAATTAGAAGTAGAAAACGCATTCTTATTTTCTTTATTGCTTGATTCTTCTTGCATAAGATCAGATACTAAACTTGATAGGTTTATTATCAAAGGGCCTAATTCTTTAATTCCTTCTGCAATTTGAGTGTTTAGAAGTACTCTTCTGGATTCTAATTCTAATAGATGCTGATACCTTTCATCAATATTTTGCATAGATTTTTTAATTTCTTGATTGTGTAATTTAGTTCTTTTCATATACCTTAATTATAGCATTTTTATAAAAAAAATAGGACCTAAGTCCTATCTCGGTACTCAGACCGATGAAAACAAATTAAAACAAAATAAGGAAATTTATGAAAATAGTTTGTTGTAGGTTTTACCCTACATACTTATTATAACACGATTTAACAAAAAAGAGAACTTAATGGTTAATTACTCCTAAGTTCTCTTTTTATGTTGCCCGCGATTATTGCAATAATCCTTTGTCGTTTTGATTGATTCTTTACTATCCTCGGTGTCAAGTAATAAAGCCCGTCCTCTTTCAAGTGGTAACTCACGTCCCAATCAATCTAATAGATTTCTCTACCTACTATAAGTATAACACGATTCACGAGAAAAAAGAGCACAGTCGAATCGTACTCTTTCATCTCAATTAAAGTGCTTGTGAGAGGATCTGCCCCCCTTCATCCCGATGTTTGAATCGGTCGATTCTATCTTGTTAAATCTACACCAAGCGTATGGCGGAAGTATGCCTGGAATTGAACCAGATTCTCTTTACCTATGTACACT
>JACSEJ010000055.1_pt1 | contig 11804 bp, 6 predicted proteins | sample 8225461 | NCBI WGS metagenome assembly JACSEJ01 (sample SAMN15704941, study PRJNA253121) | viral metagenome | isolation source: viral RNA from sea star tissue | host: Pycnopodia helianthoides | place: USA:Seattle Aquarium | collected 2013 | reverse complement strand
AGCTAATGCAAATATTGTTAAAAACTTTTTCATTTGATTATTTGTTGTTTATAATTGTGAACAGTTTGTCATCGATTTTATCTAACTTTTCACTATTGTCTTGAACTTTTTCATCAATGTCCATAATAGTAGATCTAACTAGCTCATCTTTAAGATCGTATTCTGTTCTACTCACCTCTGGTTTAGGTAGTTCTTTTGCTAAGTCTATATCCTTTTGCAAAGTAAAGTACATAGCCGCTAAACTTACGGCTCCTGCTACAAGCATACCAATTGTTTTTAAGTCTAGTTGTACCTCTGTGTTCTCTGAAATTTTTTGAGCCATTTAGTTTTTGATTTTTGTCCTCATAGAAACTTTAGTTGAATTAACTATAGATCTACTAGGTCTTGTGTTTTGTATGTTTGTATTAGGGTTTTCTCTTGGTATTATTTTTAAATTAAAATTATTAGGATTTTCTCTTGGAATAAATTTATTATTATTATTCCAGTCTCTATTTGTTCTATTGTTGTTTATTTTAATTTTACTTCTTAGTCTATTAGCTGCAAGTGTTAGTTTTTTTTCTTTATAAGCTTGCATCATAGCAGCCTGACCTTCTTTATTTCTTTGACTAATTCTTCTTCCTTTCATTACAGCTACATAACGAGGTTGTTCGTACATGTAATATCCTGGCATTGAGTAATAGTGGTTAAAATAAGGATAACCAAAAGCCCAGTCATACCAAAAATTATGTCTATTCCAATACATTTCAAATGAATTAAATGGATTCCAGAACCTAGCAAACGATGCAGACGAATAAAACGAGAAAGGTTGATTAGATGCAAACTTAGCATAGTTCCATCTGAATGTAAAGCTTTTTCTCATCTTCCAATTTAATCTCGTATAAGATAATGTATCTATCTTAACGGTAGAAGGAACATCTAACCAAGGGCCTGATAAAGGCGGTGGTGGTGTTCTTTGTATTCCGCAACTAGCTACAGTAGCAGCTAGAACAATAAGGGCAATTTTCCATAGTTTCATTATTTAATTTTTTCACAATCGTTTACAGTCTCTCCAGTTCCACTTGGGGATTTTTTTGTACCTACTTTTTTGTAGCCTTTCCAACAACTAGAGTTTTTAGAGTTTGCTCCTTTGAAAGCTGGGCCTTGGCTTCCACAGTATTTTTTTAATAATGGTGATTTAATCATATTCTTGCTCTTTTAGATTTAGAACCTCTTTTTGAGGTTGATTTAAACTTAGGTCTTCTACTATATTTCTTTTTACTTTTTTTAGCTGGAGGATTTATATCCCACTCTGAATATCCTAAAAATCTAGCAACTCTTTGCCAGTTTTCTAAATCAGAATTATTAGCTGCTTTAAGATTGTTTAATTTTATAAATAACCTATCTAATGGTATATTTGTAAAAGCTGAAACAACTTTTCCGGAAGCTATGTAAGCTGGATTATCTAAAGATAAACCTTCTTCATACATTTTGTCTTTATCAAAAGTATAACTTTGTAAAGCACTATAAAATTTTCTTAATTTAGATCCAACTGGTGGAGAAAAATTAATTGCTTCTAAAATTGTATATGTATGATTTGGTTTAGGTTTGTTTTCTTCTGTCGAAAATCTAATTAAAATATTTTTAATTGTAGATACTGCCGCGCCACCTATGCCCATACCTTTTAATATTGTATCAGCGGAAGAGTTTGCTGCCCTTATTCTTTTGTCAGTTATTTTATCATCATCTTCATCACCTAAAAGCGAAGCAAATAAAGCATTTTGTAAACTAGTAAATATTAAATTTTGAATAGCTGTGTAATAAATTATTTTACTAATATTAGTTTTATCATCACCTCTTCTATTTATTAAATCTAACAAAGCTTTTTTACTTAACCTCATATACTGCATAGGTGTATTTTGAAAAGCTAATATAACTCTACCTAAAGGACCAGCTTGCTGTTGTGATATAAGGTCGGGTCTTGATGACTGTTGAGTTTCTTCAGCTATTTCTTGAAAATCTGTAAAAGCTTTTGTTTCAGCATCAGCTTTAGACATACCTTGCTTTATGTATGTTTTAATTCTATTTCTATACATAGAAGCTCCACCAGTTGCTATAGCAAAACTATCAGCAAGTTGCGTTGGTAAAAAACCTTTTTTAAGTAAATAAGAAATAAGAGCCTTAGCCTTGTTTTTACTGTTTGCTACAGCACTAGCTATTTCAGCTTCGTTTATATCACTTTGTAATCCTGATCTTCTTTGTTTTAGATAATCAGAGTTCCATAATTTAGAAAAATCTGTCCAAAATTGTTTTTGATTTGCAAACGCGGAAGCCGCAGCAATAATACTATTATCAGACCAGTTTATAAAGTTAGTCATAGACAATTGCTGCAATAATGCAGAACGCGTGTTAAAAAACATAATTGCCCCAACAGAGTTGTTGATCCAGTCCATAAAGCCGTTTACCAACCTTCCACCTCCTTGGCTTCTATTAGTTCCATATTCCATTCTATACAACACATCTTCCAATGCTTCTCTAAAATTAGAACCATATAAAGCTTCTATTTTGTTTAGGTTTTTGTCACTAAACATTTCATTTTTATTTTCAATCCAATTTGCTAAAAACTTTTTTCTTGAAACTTTATTTGTAATATCATTAATATCCGAAGCTATATTACCCACCTGCCAATCAGCATCTGGAGATAGCCATTCTGATGTTATTTTAGGTACTAAGTTTAATTTATCAGCAAAAGCTTTTAATTCAGGATTGTTTTTAACTTCGTTATATAATTCTTTTTGATCAGCTTTAGATAATCCAGGTATTTCAACACCACTATTTGTCCATAAATAAACTCTTACAGCACTGTCATAAGTAAACCCACCTGTTGGAATTTCTTTACCTAGTAATTTTTTTATAGCTGGATATTGTTTTTTTAATGCTTGAAAATCATTTGTAATACTTTGTTTTAAATTGTTTATATTACCTATGGCTTTAGCAAAGGGTCTAAACAAGTTGTCTTTAAACATTTTTAACTGCTTGTCGCCAATCTTTCCTTTAGCTAAAAAAGAATATATTAAACCTTTAAAATCTTCTGCGGAAGGTGGTATAAAAAACTTCCATTTACCTATTCTTTGTCCCAACGCTTGAGCTTTGGCTTTTGAATACGTATATTTTTCGTTAATACCTTTTGTTTCTTGTAAAACTTTATTTAGTTCATCACTTAGATTTAAAGGTATTGATGCTCTTACCTCTGATCTTTGTTGCTCTACTTGGTTGTCTAATTCTTTTAAATCATTAATGATAGTGTTAGTAGACAAAGGGATACTAGATTTAGTAGTGTTAGAAGTGTCTAATATTTTCGTATTCTGTTGTTGTGCTTCTTTAACTTCTTGACTGTTTTCTAATTGAGTAGTTAATTCTACAGCAGTAGCTTGAGAATTGCTATTGTCTGTTTCGTTGTAAACTTCTGTAGCTGTTTCAGATATAAGCGTATTATATGTTTCTCTTATGCTAGGATTAGATATTATTTTTGATTTATTATCTTTAACAACTTGTAAGCTCTTAGGACTTATACTTGCTTTTAAAGCTGTAACTAGTTTTTTAACTAGATCTTTGTTGTTTAAAACTTCTTTTGATGCTAGTTTGTTTAATATAACTTGATCTAAAGTTGTACCATACTCAAACATAAAAATGTCTTTAGCTATACCAGGTATAACTTCTGTAAATCTAATCTCAGGCATCATACCAAAATAGTAATCAGGCGAATTACCTGTTTTACCCCATTCGCTATCGATAAGCATTCTGTCGTTTTCATTTAATAAAGTTTGACTGTAATATCTAGCTATATCATCATATTTACTATCAAAACTACCATCATTCATTAATTTAAAAACATTTGTTGTAAATAACATTAAAGCTATATCATGCTCTCCATGAAACTCTTTAGCAACCCCCATTAATTTCTTAACATTAGCTTCTAATTTTTTTAATTCTTTTTCTGAATACCTTGCTTCTAAACCTGCTTTTATACCTTTTTTTGTAACTCCAGCAGCTCTTGAAGATTTAGAAAGTTGTGAACTTGGATTGTTTAAATATTTTGTTTCATCTGAAGTAATACCTAATCTTTTTGATACTTGAGTTCTTAACGCAGGGCTACCTGTTTTAAAAGTAGTTTTGCTAGGTGTTAAAGACATTGACTCAAATTGAGCAGCTCCTCTAAATATTCCACTACTAAAATTTGTTTGCATCCTTAACCATGTGGTAATAAACTTACCAGCTTCTATGCTTTTATTGTTTTCATTATAAAAAGTATTCATACTGTTTATAATATATTTTAAAGCTTTTTTAGTTTCTTTAATGTCTATTTCTTTTGTACCTTTTCTATTAGGTTTTAAAATTAATTTATAAGCCGCTACTAATTGTTTATTACTCATTGGCTTTTTTAAGTTTTCATTACTTAATTCGGCTAGTTTTTTAGCAACTCTATCAGAAAAATTAACTTTATCCCAGTTTATACCTGATGATTCAGGAGATGTTTTTCTAGATTCTTTTACTTCTTTAATAACATTTTTAATTTCATCAATATTTGCATAAAAAGAAGCGGTTGCGGTAGAATTCTGAAAAGATTGCAAAAACATTTGATTATCTAAAACTTCATCAGGTAATTTTTGTAAATAAGAAACTAAACTTTTTTCAAATTTAGCTTTGTTTTCATTTCTTAATTTAATGTCTTTTTCATTATAATTATAAGAACTGTATTTTTCTAAATTAGTTCTTTCTAAAAAACCACTCCAATCTTTATCATAATCTAATTGTTGATCTTTGTTAACACCTTCTTGATCAGCTATTTGTTTAAAAGCTTTAGGATTTATTTGTAAACTAAATGGAGCTAAAACTTTGTTTATTAAACCAGCTACACCTTGTAGTTTTTCTTCGGCTACATTATATTTAGAAGACATTAAAACAGCCGCAGCTTCTGGAGCAATACCAGATTTTACAGCATCTAACATGTCAGGAAGTAACGCATCAATTTCGACCTTACTTAAAGAACTTACTAAAGGTATTGTAGCTTTTACAACATCAAATTTTCTTTGTTCATTACTATTAGGATCTATAGAAGTCTTTATTTGATCAAATAAGTTTTCTAAAGCAATAGCTTCGTTGACTTTCATGTCCTTAGTTAATGTTGTTTTATTTTCTTCTATATAAGTATCTACTATTCCAGCAGCTAAACCTCTTGCGACTTCTTTAGCTAATGAAGTTTGTCTTTCTATTAAAGTATTTATTCCCATACCTGGTTTTTGCACAGTATGATAAGATCCGAAAGCACCTTTTTTAGGTACTGTAACATTAAATATACCTGTTCCCGGATATGTAACTTTTCCAGTTTTAGGGTTAACTTTTTTATCTTTTTCTCTACCTATTTTTTCTATTTTAAAAAGACTTTTATATTTTCTTTTAGCAGAAGATAAAGGTATAGCTTCTACTAGTTCTTTGTAATTACTATCATGATAAGCTTTATATTCAGGACTAACAGTAACAACACCTCCAGGTTTAGATATTGTTCCCATACCTTCTTTAATATCTTTCCATAAATTTTTCTCTACCAGATTTTTAATTTTATCAATTACAACCTCAGCTGAAACTTTAGTAAGTGGTATGCTACTAAGAACATTATTTATTTTTGAATTTAAAACTACTAAAACGTCTTCTGTTAAATTTTTTAGGTTAGAAAAAGGTTTAGCTTTTCTAACCTTAGTATCAGATTGTGTTGGAGTTGGCTCGCTATCGTCTGCTATTTGGCTGGCTCTTTTATCATCTATACTAGTTGTTTGAGCTTTGTCTCCTATTTCTTCTTGATAAAACTTTTGTCTTTTAGGTTTTATATTACTATATACAAACGTAGAAAACTCTTTATTAGGATCATATCTTCTTATTATACCAGGAAAATATTGATTAACAAATGAAATAGCCTCTTCTCTATTAACAGTTCCTTTACCTTTTTGAAACCCTAAAGCTTCTAAAGCTAAAAGCTCATATTGATTTTTAAGATCAGAGCTTTCTAAATTACCTGATTGCTTTGCCTCGGCAGCTAAAGCATTTAATTGCATTGAAGACTTGGACTCTGACGAAACAGATTTTAAGTTTCTAGATTTAATTTGGCCCTTATTAAAGCTTTTAGAATATGTCTTTAAAAAGTCAAAAGCAGATTTTCCGTCTGTTATATCAAAAGAAGTTATTTCATCTTCAGTCAAACCAAAAGCATAAAGTGTATCTTTTATTTTTTCAGCAATATTATTCCAAAACCCTTTGTTTTGATTATCCCACTGTATAGCTCCTGATGCCATTTCATCACTTAACACGTTTAAATACTCTTCAGCTTGTACAGCGGCGGTTCTATCACTATACCGAGCCATTCTTTTATCTATTCTACTTTTAACACGACCAGATATAACACCAGAACCCTTTTCAAACTCTTCGTTTATATAATCTTGTAGATTAGTAGAAATTTCTTGTATTTCTTTAGTATCAAATTTATTTGCTAAAACAGTATGTAGTATTTCGTGAGAAAAAGAAGTATAAGCAGATGCGTCTCCAGTTTTTAAATAATTTGCTCTAGCATTTTTTAAAGCATTTAAATTTAAAATCATTTTATCACCTGTATTAACAGCCACAGCACCTGATCTAAGCTGTTTTAAAGCATCCTCACTAATTCCTTTAGTATTTTCTGGATCAAGATTTTCTACTTCTTGTAAAGTTAACCCAGATCCATCTTGTCCTAATATTTTTTTACCTAATTCAAATTGTCTATAAGCTAAAGTCTGTAAATCATTTTTAGTTTTAAAACTATCATCTACTTCGATACTTCCAGTTTCTTGAATAACTTGAAGTTCATCAGATATTTGTTTTAAAGCGTTGTTAAGAACACTTGCATCACCACCATTTTTTTTAATATCTTCTTTTGATCTATTTAAATCTCTTTGTTCTTCAATTAAATTAGATAGTCTTTTTTTAATTTGTTTGTTTTTTCTACCATTTTTAACGGTGTCTAAAGCTCTTTCAGTAATACTCATTTCTCCACGCATGTTATCAAAAGCCGTATTAGCTTCACTAGCAACAGCAGCGTTGTTTTTAATTCTTACATGAGTATCTTGATCTATTAATTTATCAGAAAGCATTTGATCAGCCCAACTGTTTATTCTCTCAGAACTATTTTGATCAACAGCAAAATCTAAATTATCAGCTAATTTTTTAGCTAAACTTTTTTTATACGAATTAGTACTATTGTACCAAACTTTACCGGCAAGTTGAGGCGACTTTGAACCAAGTCCGCCTAAAGCTTCCATTGTAATTTCGTTCAAATTAATTTCTTTACCTGCAACTACATAAGCAGAAGTTTGTGCGGCAGCTTCACCAATAGCCTCTATACCAGGCTGTAAAATAGTGCTTTCAGCTATTATAGCACCGGCTCTAGTTGCTGTACCAGCTAAAGGACTCACTAAATCACCAGCAAATTTACCACCTAAATAATCGACTAACATAATAGGAATTGCTCTTGATATACCAATCTTTCTACCCTCTGCCCACACTTCAGTGTCACTTAACGCTCTTTCAACATCTTCTGGGTTTTCAAGATCGTAACCTTTCTCTCTTATAGCTTCAAATATTGAATTACCATATTCAACGGCTCCATTTGTTAAAGCCATACCTATGTTTAAACCAGCTAAGCCACCACCTAAAGTACCAAGACCACTACCGGCCGGACCAAATGAGCTACCTAAAACAAATCCTTTTGTGCTTCCTGCTGCAATTGCTCCAGGAATTATATATCTTCCCGTTGTAACCATTTGAGATAAACTATTACCAACAAGTGAAGCCATTATTTCTGGTCCAGCTGCAGAACTCATTAGTAAATTAAACTGCTCTGTGGATAAAAATTCATCAGAATTACCAGCGGCATTAAAAGATGGAAACTCCTTGCTATTTAATAATCCTTTTTGAAACTTAGTTTCTTTTACTATAGTGCTTATTATTTCTTTAGTATCTTCAACGTCATTCATGTTTACAGGTCTGCCTAAATCATAAGAAATTAAAGCTGTATTTAACCTACCATTACTAGCTCCTAGTCTTATTTCATTCATAACACCCTTAAAACCTTCAGCGTATTCCGCTTGAGCATTTTTATTTTCTATGTTATTGTAAAAAGTAGATAAAGAGTTTACATCTGTTTGAAAACTTTGTAGTATTTTATAATTAGCTCCCGCATCTTTTATTAGTCTATTTGCTTTGTCTAATTCCTCTTGAGTTGTAAACTTGTAACTATTTAAATCAGCTATGCCTCTACCAAACAAATCTTTAGATATACTATCTATTTCTTTTAAGCTTTCATTTACAACAGTCGCATCATAAGCTATTCTAGCAGACTCTGTTTCTAGTTTAGCCATAACAGCAGAGTCATATTTTTGATCAATATCCTTTAGCGTTTTGTAAAGAGGGTTTTCGATTAAACCTTTTTCTTGTTTTTCTAAATCAGCTTCAATAATTTTTATTTCAGTTTCAGTTTTTAAAGATCCATCTTCATTAAAATATTCTGGAAAATCTAATTTTTCTTGCTCATCTGCTTCATAATCTTTATTAAAACCAGTAAAATCATAAACGCTATTACCAGCTCTATCGACTGCATATTGTCTTTTTTCTGTAAAAAACTTTCTTAATTGCTCTTCTTTTTTTTGTACATTATCCAACGATGAACTTAATTCCACACCTTCTTCGTAATCTACCTGTTTTAATTCAAATTGTTTTCTTTTGAATGCTTCTTCAGCATTTTCTTTATTTTTATTTATATCTTCAATAGATGAATCCAAAGAAATATCTACCGAACTGGAATCCCCATCGGATGCTTTTTCTTCTCCTGCAGTCGCATCCATTGCTACAGGTGTTGTCTTTACTGGTTCACTTGATTTTTTTACAGCATCTTTGTATTTTTCAAGAAAACTAGCTTTTTCTTCAGAAGTAAATGTAGATATATCAATTTCTACACCATCTACTATATAAATTTCCATAAAATAATTTTATTTATTAGCTTTTAATTTAGCTTTTAATTTTTGCAACTCATCTAAGTACTTTAATTTCAACTTGTTTGGATCTTGAAGTGGAGTTTCTGCCATTTTTCTACTAACATATTCCTCTGGAGAACCCAACTGTTGTCTAGCTTTTTTGTCAATCTTAGGATCAAGATATTTATCACTCATTCTAAAATCACCTCTTGCTTTTGCTAATTTAACAGTAGATTCTTGGCTAAACATAGGTATGTCTTGCAACATAAAGTTGTATGCATCCATTTCGTTTAAAGCTTCCATAGGTCTTTCATCGGCTATAGACATAAAATTTGAATCGCCCATATCATTAACTATACTCTGTAAATCTTCTTCATTAGCTTGTTTTAAGTCTGGATAAAAATCTTTAAACTTCTCAGCATCCATTGTTTTAAGATATTCAGCAACTTCATTTTTAGGTATTAAATTGCTTTTAAATCTTTTGTTTTCTTTTGCAGTATAACCAACGCCTTCAGCATTTTGTGAGTCATTTAAATAATTGTATATTCCTATATCAGAACCTTCTTCATTCATCATAGCAGACTCAATAACTAAATTAAGTTTGTTGTCAACTTTTTCTTGAGTATTAGCCTCTTGTATAGCTTTACGATCAGAAGCACTTAAAGGTTTAGGTTTTTGTACCATAGTTCCAGGAACTCTATTTTTAATTTCTAAATACTTTTGAGCCGATAAAGCATTTTGAAAATTATTATATGACTCTTCTGAAAGTATAGTATTTTCATGGTTACCAATTTCTAAAACTAAATCATCTACACCAAAACCAGTTAATTTTTTAAATTCTTCTTGTTGATCAGCCGGAATATCATCAAGAATGTCATTAACATAAGATTGCATCTCTCTATAACCCATAGATGTTTCGTCTCCAGCCCCAGCACTATAACCTGTTATACTAGCGTTATAAGTTCCATCAAGATAGCTTTTAAATCTATCAAAATCAATATCTATATATCTTATTTCATTACCATTAACATCTGTTCTAGTGCTGTAAACTATTTCCCCATTTTCTTTTTTAGCAAAATTATCTAAAAATTGCTTGCTGTTAGGGTCTATAGCATTTCTATCGTTAACTAGACCTTGCTTCTTTAAAACATCTTGAGTTCCTTCCTGCATGTCAGGTATGTAAACTAGTTCTCCTTTACTTAACTGATCAGTGTTATAACTACCTCCACCATTAAAAATAGTTTCTAAACTTAAAGCGCTATAAGTTCCCGTTTTTTCATCATAAACTGGTGAAATACCTTTTAAAGACATGCCTTTACCTCCATTACCTTGAGCTAACCCTATAAAATCTTTATAAAGTTTTGGATCTAAGTCGGACGCTGATAAACCACCTATTCTACCTAGTTTATTTGGAGCACCTCCTTCAGCTATAGCAGCTTGTAATTCACTTATAGCACCTAGACTACTCGTCATACCACCGCCTAAAAAAAACTTATCGTATACAGCTATTTGCTTTTGAAGTTCTCTTCGTTCTTCTGGGCTATCGGTAGCGTCTCTTCTAGCTTTTAACCTAGCACCTTCGTCAGCCCAAGTATTAAATATTCCAGTAATTTGAGGGCTTATATCGAAATCAGAATCTTCCTTGAACTTATCAGTACTGCTAAATATGTTAGATTGATAAGCATCGTTGTACTTTACAACAGCGTTGGCCTCCGCTAGATTAGCTTCTTTTCTTTCTTTAGCTTCTTGCCTTTGTCTTTGACCTAAAGCAGTTATAGCTCCACCCACGCTTTGACCAAAGCTTGCCATTCCTGCCGCTCTAATTTTAGCGCTTTCTGTATCAACTACTGTTATTGGATTTTCGTATGACATATTTATATTTTTATTATAACGTACCCACGTATGAGCCGGCTATATTACCTAAACCACTCATGATTCCTGCTTGAGCAGAGGCTTGAGCTTGTTGAGCAGCTACTTCTTGTTGCTGTGCACCTGTTATTTGAGCTGAAACTCTATTTAATTGTTGCATTTGTCTATTTTCTTTTTGCTCAAAAACAAATTGCTTACCTGCTACTTCGCTCTGCTGCATTCTTTGAGCTTCACTCATTTGTATGTTTTGTATTCTTCCGGCTTCACCCATTCTTATTTGTTCTAACTGAGCTTTTCCATCTGCTTTAAGTTTTTCATTAGCAGCTTCTTGTTGTTCTATGCTAGCACTAACACCTTTTTTACTTTGTAATGCGGCTTGAGCTAAAGCCGTTGCGCCACCAGCACTTGCGCCAGTAGCTCTTAACGTATCTAGTGTATTTGCTAAAGCAATATCAGCTTGCTCTATTTGCATGTCAGCAGCTTGAGTTGCAACACCTAAATTAGCATAAGGATTACCTATTTTTTGTAAAGCTTTTTCTTGATCTGCTATAGAGTCTTTAAGTATTTGTTGTTCTCCTTTAGCTGCTTTTTCTTTTTTATTAGCGTCTATAGCCACACCGGTACTTACACCTGCGGCTATCACCGTGCCTACTACTAATGCTGTTGCTACTGCCATATTGTTAATTTAAAATTTTAACTAATTCATGAGATGGTCTTTTATCTACGTGCCATCCTAATTTTTTATGTGTTTCTATTAGACCTTTATGTCTACATATACTAAAAGAATATTTGTAACCAAGATCTTTTATAATTTCTTCAGCTCCAGTTATTAATAACTCTAAAGCTTGTTTTCTGTTATCTTCTCTATATTCTGGATCTGATATTATCCACTCTAATAAAGCT
>JACSEJ010000054.1_pt1 | contig 12025 bp, 8 predicted proteins | sample 8225461 | NCBI WGS metagenome assembly JACSEJ01 (sample SAMN15704941, study PRJNA253121) | viral metagenome | isolation source: viral RNA from sea star tissue | host: Pycnopodia helianthoides | place: USA:Seattle Aquarium | collected 2013 | reverse complement strand
GGGTGCAGTGAATGCGATTCACTGGGTGCAGTGAATGCGATTCACTGGGTGCAGTGAATGTGACTCACTGGGTGCAGTGAATGTGACTCACTGGGTGCAGTGAATGCGATTCACTGGGTGCAGTGAATGCGATTCACTGGGTGCAGTGAATCCGGTTCACTGGGTGCAGTGAATCCGGTTCACTGGGTGCAGTGAATCCGGTTCACTGGGTGCAGTGAATCCGGTTCACTGGGTGCAGTCAGGGTGTCGGGTAACATATAGGCGCATAATATGCGCAGGATGGGGCGGATCACCTTCAAAGCATGGCCTGGGGCCGGGGCCGATGCGGTCGTCGGTGGCACTGACAACGGATTTGGCCGCAAGGCCACACGACGGGCATAACAAATTAATGAACGGTACGTACAGGTGAGACTATAAACATTGATTTGGGAACTTAACACAAAGTTTGATTGATTGACATGCACATGAAAAACTGTTTTTGCCTTGTCGTTGCCCTTGGCCTTTTTGCGCTAGGCGGCTGTTACCGTGCCGAATACCGTTCATCATTCATTTCCCCGGATCCGAAGGAATTTGATACTTACCAAAAGGAATGCGCCGGCCGCCCGTCCCCGCCTGCCCGGACGATGAGGTCGCTGGGGGGCACGGACGTTTTTATTACCTACAACCGCCCTGCGGTGAAAGGGAGGGCAATATGGGGCGGCCTGGTGCCTTATGGCAAAATCTGGCGGACCGGCGCGAACGAGGCGACGGTTTTTTCTGTGACGGGGGATGTTTTGGTGAACGGCGATACCTTGCTTTCGGGCAATTATGCCTTGTACACGGTGCCGACGGAAGGGGATTGGACGGTGATATTCAATGCCAAATATGAAACCTGGGGGGCGTACGACTACGATGAGGCCTTGGACGTGCTTTGTTTTGAGGTTTCGCCCACGGCGAACGGCGAACGGACGGAACGGCTGGCTTTCGGTATCGGCGAGGATGGGACGGTGCGGTTTGCTTGGGACAGCCTTGGGTTCGGCTTCCGGGTGGCGCCGTTTTGAATCAGGCGGTCGCCATTTCAAGCACGTCCATGGTTCCTTCTTCGTTGACTTCCCCCATCTTTACGGGCCGGACTTGGTTTACCAGCCCTTCCCGGTAAGGCAATCTGGCTTTCAGGTAGTTCTCGGTAAACCCGAACATGAAATTGCCCTTCACGTCGTTTTCCAAGAGGACGGAAAGCTCCCTGCCTTTTTGGGATTCGTAAAATGCCCTTTTCTTTTTGCCCGACAGGGCGCGGAGCATGTTGGCCCTTTCCTTTCTTTCTTTTTTTGGTACTATGCCTTTCATCGCCACGGCCCGTGTGCCGGGCCTTTCGGAATACGTAAATACGTGGAGGTAGGATATTGGCAGGCCGTTGATGAAATTATAGGTGTCGAGGAAGTCCCCGTGCGCCTCGCCCGGGAACCCCGTGATTACGTCTGCCCCGATGCAGGCGTTGGGCATCATGTCCTTGATTTTGGCTATTCGTGCCGCATAGAGTTCCCTGGGGTAGCGCCGGTCCATCAGCTTTAGGATATTGTTGCTGCCCGACTGGAGCGGGACATGGAAATGGGGGACGAACCTTTTGCTGTGCGCCACAAACCCGATGATCCGGTCGTTGAGGAGGTTGGGCTCGATGGACGAAATCCGGTATCGGTCAATGCCTTCTACCCCGTCCAAGGCTTCGAGCAGGCCTAAAAACCTTTCTTTCCTCCTCCCCCCCTGCACGCCGAAGTCGCCAATGTTCACGCCTGTCAACACGACTTCCTTCACTTCCGTGCGGGCGATTTCCCGGGCCGATGCAACGATGCCTGCGATGCTGCCGCTACGGCTCTTGCCCCTGGCCAAGGGGATGGTGCAAAAGGCGCAACCATAATTGCACCCGTCCTGCACTTTAAGGAAAGTCCTGGTGCGGTCTGCGATGGAGTAGGCGTTGTTGAACTCGGTGGCGTTGGGGATTTCCGATGCGCGGACGATGGTTTCCTTTTTTGGCTCAAAGCCTTTTAAGTGTTCTAGCAATTTGAACTTTTCGGCGGCCCCGAGCACGGCATCTACCCCGGGGATGGCCGAAATTTCCTTGGGCTTCAACTGGGCAAAACAACCAATGATGACTACAAATGAGCTGGGTGATACCTTTTTTGCGTCTTTTACGATCTGACGGCATTTTTTGTCTGCGTTCTCGGTGACGGAGCAGGTGTTGATCACGAAAATATCGGGTTTGTTTTCAAAGGGCACTTTTACATAGCCCTCTTCTTCGAAAAGCCGGGAGATGGTGGAGGTTTCTGAAAAGTTGAGCTTGCAGCCTAGGGTATAAAATGCGACTTTTTTCATCTGGTATAAAATAACGGGCAAACCTACTAATAAAAAAGAAAGCCCCTTGGCCGGGCTTTCCGTGCCTAAGGCCGGGCAGTACGTTTGAACGGCGGAAATGAAGGGCTTTTTATCAGGTCCGTTGGTTGTCAGGAAGTAACGGTTACATGCTCCTCGATGCCTACGATGCTTTCGGTGACGTTGATGACGTGGTCACCAATCCTCTCGCACCCGAAGATGATGTCCCGGTAAACAATGCCGGTCTGCACGTCGTAGTGGTTTTCCTCAACGCTTTTCCAGTGCTTTTTGCTCAGTTCTTTCTTCATTTGGTTGATGGCGTCTTCTTTTGCCCGTGCCGCTTTGATCGCCACTCCTGGGTAATCGGACTTGAGGTTGCCGTGCATTTCGGACAAGGCTTCGTCCACAAGGCCAAATAGGGCTTTTATGTTCGCTTTTTGGCCGTCCGTGAAAGACAAATTGTATTTGTTCTTCCTGTTGATCTCCTTGGACATCCGCATGACTATATCTGCGGATCTTTCTAAGTCACTGGTAATGCTCATGATCGCCCTTATCTCCTCGGACGCGGCGATGCTCAGCCTGCCTTCGGAGACTTTTACCAAGTAATTGTCTATTTCCATCTCTAGTTCGTCCGTCCTGCCTTCGTACTTGGATATTTTTGCGGTCAAGTATTCGATGCGCTTGGCATCACTGGATTCGATCAGCTCCTGAACGAACCCGCTCATTTTCACGATATGTTTGCTAAACTTGGCGACCTCTTTTCGTGCCTCCATCAATGATAGCTCGGCGGTCATCATAAGTTGCGTGCCGATAAATTCCAAATGGAATTCCTCGTCTTCTTCGTCCTTGGAGGAAATCAATTTGGTTACGGTCTTTTCAATTTGTGGCACTAGCCAAATCATGATCAGGGTATTGATTATGTTAAAACTAATGTGAAAGTAGGTTAGCCCCCATTTGATGGCGCCTGTTTCGGTCAGCGGGGATCCGTTCCCGGCATTTACCATGAAAGTATCAATGCCCCGGATGTAAAACCGGAACATGAGCAGCATCCAAAGCACGCCAAACACATTGAACATAAAATGGGCGAGCGCGGCCCTTTTTGCATGGACGTTCCCGACCAGTGCCGCTAGGTTGGCCGTGATCGTGGTGCCGATATTTTCACCTAACACAATGCCCGCGGCCATATCGTACGGGACCCAGCCATTATCGCACATGATCAAGGTAATGGCCATGGCCGCACTGGAAGATTGTACGGCCACGGTAAGGAGCGCGCCGATCAGGACGGCGATGATGACCGAAAGAAACCCTAGGTCGTTTATGCCCGATATCCACCCGAGCACCTCCGGGTTGTGCTTTAGGTCAGGGACTGCCCCTTTTAGGGCGCTCAGCCCCATGAACAAAAGCGCAAAGCCGATCAAGAACTCGCCCCAATACCTAAATTCCGGTTTCTTGGCAAACAGCATGGGAAAGCCAACAGCAATAATGGGCAAGGTATAATGGGAAATACTGAATTTTGAGAACCCGAATACCAATATCAGGACAGCGGTAATTGTCGTGCCTATATTGGCGCCCATGATCACGCCTATGGCTTGCCTTAGTTTTAGTAGGCCGGCATTCACAAAACTTACTACCATGACCGTCGTTGCGGACGAGGACTGGACGATAGCCGTGGCCAGAAATCCCGTAAAAACCCCGCTTATCCGGTTGGAGGTGATGATGCCCATGACAGACCTCAACGAATCCCCTGCTACTTTCTGAATGGACTCGCTCATTACCTTCATTCCGTAAACGAAGAAACCGAGTGCCCCTATTAATTTAAAAATGTCATAAATTCCGTATTCCACGAGGTGGTTGTTTTAGTTTCCCTGAATGGTTTTAAATGCTTGCAAAGCTACTATACCGTAAGTGGCTCAATTTTAAATAAATGTCAAGTATAAACCCAAATAGTACGAATGAACATTTTACAGTTCGATAATTTGCCGTTGGCTGGCTTTGAGCGTGTGGGTAGAACTGGCCTTTTTGTTGTTTTTAACAATTGCTTTACATAAGATAATTTTATACGCTCATTATGCAATGGTACAGTACGGAATTCTATTTTTGTCGCTTACCATACGAAAAACATGAAATTAATTTACATCACATTGGCTTTGGTTGCGTGTGCGTCCATGGCCCAAACCCAATCATTTGACGGCAGCAAGATCGGCAAAGGCCTTGGGTTTGTGCCAAAAGATTCGTCATTCAGCGTACAATGGAATACACGGTTCCAAAACCTTTATGAAGGAAGTTACAAAACAGGATCAAAAGAATGGGAGGACAAGTTCCTGATCAGAAGGTTTAGGGTGAAATTTAAAGGCTTTGCTTTTGATCCACGGCTTGAGTACAAAATAGAGCTTGCACTGTCCAATAGGGATCAAAAAAACCCTTTCCCTAAGAACGGATCCAACATTGTATTGGATGCGGTGGTAAAATATAGGTTTCACAAAAACTGGCAGTTATGGATAGGTCAGGCCAAACTCCCCGGCAATAGGGAACGGGTAATATCTTCCAAAGACTTGCAGTTTGTGGACCGAAGTTACCTCAACAAGCGATTTACTATCGATAGGGCAAAGGGGTTCCAGATCCGGCACCAACATGCACTTGGGAATATGGTGCTACGGCAAGTTTTCGCGCTCACGATGGGAGATGGCAGGAATAATGTTGATGCCAACAAGGGAGGGTATAACTATACTTTCAGGGGCGAAATCCTTCCTTTGGGCAAATTCACTAACAAAGGGGATTATTTTGGCACCGACCTGGCCAGGGAACCTTCCCCAAAACTTTCTGTTGGTATAACCTATGACTACAATAAGGGTACGCGCAATAGCGGGGGGCAAATAGGGAAAGTACTGGACGTTAATAGCACGTTGGGCAATATCGTGATTGATGCCATGTTCAAACTCAATGGGTTTTCTTTCATGGGCGAGTATGACGATAAATGGGTCAAAAGTGGCGATGACTCTTCTGGATTTGACCCGAACGGGGATGAAATGGCTTTCTTTACTGGAAATGCGCTAAATGTCCAGGCGGGATATTTATTCAAGAACAACTACGAAATCGCAGGCAGGTTTACCACTGTAATGCCAGATAATACAGTGAAAGCACTAGGGGATGATTTTGATAGTAACAGGTACTCTTTGGGGCTTTCGAAATACATCTCAGGGCATACAGTGAAAATCCAATCTACGATCTCTTACATAGATTATGAGGCTATCGCAGACAGTAGGGATGAATATAGGTTTCTTATGCAAATGGAAATTGGATTCTAGGCCACCTAAGGTTAAGTAAAGGAATTATAAACAGGGCCATGCGATTTTTGCATTGCTTCTTTTTATTGGCCGGCCATTTCTATATCTCATTATGTAAATCATGTTTTAGTAGATTAAATTCATATTTGTAGTAATATTTATATATTCTCTCGTGTATAATGAAAATGGCATTACTACGGAAATGGTGAAATCCTTGATGAAAATGTGGATAATGAAGCAAAAAAAATTATCAGGGTTCAAGAAATTTCTTATAAGACTTGTAAAAATGCTCCTGATTTGCTTAAACTTGAAACTGAAACTTCATCAATGATTTCTAAATTGTTGATAAAAACGTTAGAGATTATTATGGGATTTAATAATAAAAATCGGAATATTTTAAATAAAAGATTTAGATTTGTTTTTTAAACTCAGATCGACTAGGTATTTTTAAACAATTAATTAATATTATTATGAACTTTAATTTTAGGGATTTTTCAGCAAGGAAAACAAAAAACACTAGAAAGTCGGGATCGGCTTTTAGTAAAACGCAATCTTTTCATGGTATTAAATACCAAGTGAAAAACAATGGCGATGATAAATTTACCGTATCTAATAAACTTTGGGAAAAGTTAGGATTAGAAAACAATGCACTGATGTTTGGTACTATTGAAAGCGATGTTTTTATAGGGGTAGTGGATTACGATCATAAGTTTGCAACTTTATTCACTAAGCCTAGAGGTGAAAAAAGTAAAACTGTTGTTGCAAGTAATCTCAGGAATGATTTAATTGATTCAGGTATTTTAAAAAATGTAGATTTGAAGAATATTAAAAAAGGAAAACCTGATTTACAATTCATCGATTTAGATCAAGTATATGGTAAAAACATTCCTGAAGGAGTTTCAGCTATCTATAGAGTAATCGTAGATGAAAGTGAGGGTGGCAAAAGAAAATGATGAATTTTCAATTAATACAGAAGTAATATGGTAGTGTAAACCAAACTCCGTCCATTTGTTGATCTGTTGATTTCCATTCTAAGTTAAGAGTCAGTCCATTTCCGTATTTAATGACTAGTTGTTGTACTGCCAAGCCCTGTTCCGTAATGTCAAGGCTTGCTTTTTTCAATATTTCTTTTTGCTAAAGCGACGTTTATTTTGGTCGTTGTTGCTTGGTTTGAAAGATCGTTGCTTGGGGTTATACTCCGGTCCCTCCCCTATGTATTCGGGAATCTTGATTTTCTGCACTTCCTTTCCGATCAACCCCTCAATATTCGAAAAGTTGTACATGTCACTTTCATTCACAAAAGTAAAAGCGACGCCATTGGCATCCGCCCTTCCGGTACGGCCGATACGATGTACATAATCCGCCGCATCTCCGGGCACATTATAGTTGATCACCATATCGATCCCTTTTATATCGATTCCCCGGCTCATTACGTCAGTAGCCACCAAAACATTTATCTTTTTATTAATAAAATCTTGCAGCACAGACTCTCTTTTGGATTGCTCTAAACCTGAATGAATAGGGGCGGCATTAATACCTAAACTCGAAATTTCCCTGGCAATTTTGTCCACCTCGCTTTTGCGGGATAGAAAAACCATGACGCTATCCATTTTCTTGGCAGAAAAAATGTGTTTCACCAACGCCGGCTTCTGACCGTCATATACCATAAATACACCTTGCAGGATATTTTCCGAGGGCTTGGCTATGGCGATGTTTATTTCTTCGGGCTCGTTAAGTATCTCTTTGGCCAGTTTTCTGATCTTAGGCGGCATAGTAGCCGAAAACATGAGGTGCTGGCAGTTATTGGGAATAAATTTCATGATTTTCATTAAATCATCGTAGAATCCCATATCCAGCATACGATCAGCTTCATCTAGTATAAAATGCTTGACCTTGGATAAATCCACGTACTCCTGATTAAGGTGAGCAATCATTCGGCCCGGGGTGGCGATGATTATATTAGCCCCTTTAATCAACGCTTTTTTCTGTATATCCCAGCTCATGCCGTCGCCACCGCCATAAACTGCTAGCGAGCTCATGTCAACAAAATAACCTAGTCCCTGAATATGCTGATCTATTTGGATCGCAAGTTCCCTGGTTGGCACAACCACCAAAGCGTCAATATCCCCATGATCCGCCTGATCGTAAATCTGTTGCATGGTTGGCAGCAAAAAAGCGGCGGTCTTACCGGTCCCTGTTTGTGCGCAAGCAATAAGATCTTTATTCTTTAGTATGATAGGGATGGCTTTCTCCTGGATAGGGGTAGTGTCCTCAAAACCCATGGCATCGACCCCATTTAGTACGGGAGGGTGGATACCAGTTTCTTTAAATTTCAATGTAGTTATCCGTATTAATGTACCTCAAATCTAATAGTTATTCCCCGGCTTATCGGGCTTCCCTTTAATTTCTGCTTTTTTATTGGAATTGGGGTACTTGTTATTCTTAAAATTAATATCCGCCATCCTTTGGGTTGGGTCAATTTCTACCGATTCTATTTGATCTTTTTGTGCATCAACTTGAAAAGAATAGTACGGGTTGACCCAATGCCATGGCGTCATCAACGTTTCCATTTTTTCCAGTTCTCGGTTTCCCCGTGTCATCCCTAGGGGGATATGGTAGTCAAGCTTTTTCCCGTCCTTTAGTCTTACAACCAGATCCAGGGGCATGGGCATGAGCCCTACCCGTTTCAATTCGATCTTTGACCTGTCCTTTTCAACACTCACGTTCACCACCTCGTAATCAATCGTTTTGGTAGTTTTAATCCAGTAATCAAAAAACCATGACAACTCTAAACCACTCTCTTTCTCCATGATCACTTCGAAGTCCACGGCATTTGGGTGCTTGAATTTCCAGGTATTGTAATAACGCAGCATGGCGGCGCCAAATACATCCTTGCCCATCAGGTATTCAAGGTTTTGAAGCGCCAAGCTGCCTTTCCTGTATGCGGCCATGCCATAGGCTTTGTTCGTTTCAAAATGATCGGCATGGGTGGTGAGCGGCTCTTCAAGGCCATTATCCACAATGTACTTATAAGATCTATATGAGGGCTTCATGAAATCCGGGGAGGGGTGGTTTTCATTGAATAAATAATCCATGGCCATATTATTGTAATACATATTAAAACCCTCGTCCATCCAGTAATACTGGCTTTCGTCAGTGCCCAAAACCATTTGGTACCAACTGTGCAGAAACTCGTGCACGGTAACCCCCACCAGGTCTTTTTGCGATCGGTGGCCCGTTATCAAAGTAGCCATAGGGTATTCCATCCCACCGTCCCCGCCTTGTATCACCTTGTACACCGGATAAGGGTATTTGCCGCAACGCCTTTCGATAAACGGTACGGCCTTTTTGATATAATCCTCAAGCACGATCCATTGGTTTTCCAACGTATCTGTTTGGTAATAAAAATGAAAATCAAGCCCTTCCCGCGCGTTCACTACCTTATGGGTATAGTCCGGGTCTGCCGCCCAAACAAAATCATGGACATTCTTCGCTAAATACCTGTGGACGGACTTTTTCTTCTTCTTCGTAAAACTTTCCATAAGCCCTGATGCCGCAACTACGTAATCATTATCAATATTGATCGCAACATCAAAATCCCCCCACGGACTATAAAACTCACCGCCTATATAGTCATGGGCGTGCCAACCGGAATAGTCATATTCTGCCATTTTAGGGTACCATTGTGACATTGACAAGCGGATGCCCTCCTTGTTGTCCCTTCCGGACCTGCGTATCTGCAACGGTACCTGGCTATTGAATTTCATATAAAACACCGTACTTGTCCGGGGCATGATCGGCTCTGCCAAAGCTACTTTCATCACCGTCCCATGAACCTCATACTGAAGGGCAATACCATCCTGTGCAAGGGATTTTATTTTGTGATAGCCGGTTTCGTCTTCTTTCAAGTGGAATATACGATCCCCTACCCCCCTGCGCGGATCGGGCAATGTCCTGCTGCGAACGTCCATCATGCTTCCTGGCTGAAAGGCATTGAAATAGAGGTGGTAGAAAACTTTGGTCAAAGTGTCCGGCGAGTTGTTGTAATATTTCAATTCCTGTGCCCCCGAAAATTGATTGGCCCCGGCATCCATATCAATTTCCATTTTATACTCTACGCGTTGCTGCCACCGGCCAGGTTGGGCGTTCGCAACAAGCGTAAAAAACACGAGCACGGTTGGGATAATTTTTTTTGCCATCATATTTGATTTAGGTACATAAAAATTTCGAAGGCAATAATAAACATAAAAAAACCCGTATGACACAAATTTATGATGGACACGAATATGGCGCGGCCGGTGGAAGGGCGGCGGATCGTAAAATTTAATATTAAAAATCCTTTGATCAATCCCATCTAGTTGACGTCTTGCACCCTTCACCTAAGGCCTTACATGCTCCACCTAAGCCCAAACATGCTCCACCTAAGCCCAAACATGCTCCACCTAAGCCCAAACATGCTCCACCTAAGCCCAAACATGCTTCACCTAAGGCCTTACATGCTTCACCTAAGGCCTTACATGCTTCACCTAAGGCCTTACACGCTTCACCTAAGGCCTTACACGCTTCACCTAAGGCCTTACACGTTTTACCCAAGCCCTTATACGCTTCATTTAAGGCCTTAACGCTTTAGTTGAGGCCCTTACATGCTGTTGTGCTTCCTTATCAAGACGGGCAAGGCATGGCTGTCCCTGTTCCGGTGTAAACCCTTTGGGCGGGGTTTTAATTCCCTTCGATCCTTTGCATATTTGTGCCATGATTTCAATCAACAATTTATCGTACTGCCTAGGCAGCAGGGTCCTTTTTGAAAATGCTTCCCTTCACGTCAAGCCAAAAGACAAGATCGGCTTAATAGGGCTTAACGGTACGGGCAAGTCCACTTTATTGAAATTAATCACAGGCCAACTGCAAAAGGACAGTGGCGAAATTAGCATGGCCAAGGACTGCTCTATTGGGTTTTTGAATCAGGATTTGCTTTCCTTTCAATCGGGGGAGCCTATTCTTTCGGTAGCCATGGAGGCTTTCGCCGAAGTCATCGGCATCCAACATGAGATCGATAAGGTCATTCATAAAATGGAGGCCGATTACGAGGATAAATGGGTAGGAAAACTCGCCCGGTTGCAGGAAGAACTAGAAGCCAAAGACGGCTACGTCCTCCAAAGCAAGGCCGAGGAAGTACTGGAGGGGATCGGTTTTAAGACCGGGGATTTGCAGAGGCCATTGAAAGAGTTTTCCGGCGGGTGGAGGATGCGGGTGATCTTAGCAAAACTGTTGTTGGAAAAACCATCTATCCTGATGCTTGACGAGCCTACCAACCATTTGGATCTCCCCTCGATCCAGTGGATAGAAAATTACCTGAAGTCCTATGAAGGCGCGGTTATAGTCGTTTCGCACGATCGGCAATTTTTAAATAATACCATCAACAAAATCGTAGAGGTAAGCCATCGGGCCTTAGTCCCCTACCCAGGTAATTATGACAATTACCTAGAAGAAAAAACGCTAAGGAACGAACTGCAAAAGAACGCTTTTGAAAACCAACAGTCCAAAATCAAACAGACCGAACGGTTCGTGGAGCGCTTTCGCGCAAAAGCCACCAAAGCGAAACAAGTACAGTCTAGGGTAAAAGCACTTGAGCGCATGGACCGGGTGGAAGACGTGATCGGGGAAAATGCCGCCGTCAACTTTAAGTTCAATTTTAGTAAGCAATCCGGCCGGCATGTCATTACACTGGATCGTATTTCCAAATCCTATCCTGGCGTTGATATACTTAAAAATGCCAGTGGCCTGATCGAGCGTGGCGACAAGATCGCGCTTATCGGGGCGAACGGCAATGGAAAATCCACACTATTGAGAATCATCGATGGGGATGAAAAAACAGAAGGCACGGCACGGATGGGCTTCAATGTAAACCCTGCCTTTTATGCCCAGCACCAGCTCGAATCCCTGAACGTAAACAATGAGATCCTTGAAGAGCTAAAACAGTTTGGTTCCGGAAAACCGGAGCAAGAGCTGCGTGGGGTGTTGGGCTGCTTTTTATTTTCGGACGAGGATGTGTTCAAAAAAATAAAGGTCCTTTCGGGCGGGGAAAAATCAAGGGTGGCTTTGGCCAAGACCCTGATATCGGAAGCCAACTTTTTGCTGCTCGACGAGCCTACCAACCATCTGGATATCCAGTCCGTCAATATCTTGATCCAAGCCTTACAGCAATATCAGGGCTCATTTATCCTTGTGTCCCACGATAGGTACTTCGTTACGCAAGTGGCCAATAAAATCTGGAGGATCGAAGATCAGCAGATCAAAGAATATCCGGGGACTTACGAAGAGTATGTTTGGCGGTGTGGTAAAAACAACAAGCCTAAGGATACTTTCAAACCACAAAAAGCCAACACACCCAACAC
>JACSEJ010000053.1_pt1 | contig 12057 bp, 5 predicted proteins | sample 8225461 | NCBI WGS metagenome assembly JACSEJ01 (sample SAMN15704941, study PRJNA253121) | viral metagenome | isolation source: viral RNA from sea star tissue | host: Pycnopodia helianthoides | place: USA:Seattle Aquarium | collected 2013 | reverse complement strand
GTCGAAGAGGGGAGCTTGCTCGAATTTATTGATCAAAAGAAAAATCTTGATACTGTATTGAGGACAGACTGAAAGAATAAAAAATCATTCATATACAAAAAGTGTCCAAGACCTGTGCTCGATACCCGGAAAGGTAAACTTGGTTAGTGCTTTTTTAAGGATGAAGCGAGTACATCTTCCCAACACCGAAGAAATAAATAAATACTGTTGCTGCTTTCTTTCTTGAAACAAATCCGAGTCCTCCGCCCGCTAACCACTTGACCAATAAAAGGAGAGACCGTTGTGCTTGTTCTAAACTAAAGGAGGTAATTAACTTGCTCCTCAAAAACGAAGCTCCACAATAAAGTAAAAAAAAGAGCGTCTTACTTTATACAGATCCGATTCCTGTTCCAAGACAGCGAGCTTGGTACAATTACAATTCACGTTCTGAACTCTCACACACAGAGCACACTAAAGGGGAGAATGAGGTGGCTTACATCAGTACCAGTTAAAAGCTCACACCGAGAAGTAGAGCTCCTTATCCACTTATTTAAAGAGGAAAGAATAATAAAGAACGCATTATTAACACTTCCAACTTCGAGATGAACTGACCTTACGAAAGACGAGTGACAGCCTTCCACTCATAAAAAAAAATAGGATAAAGAGTAGCTCCGAAATCAGAAAGAAAGCAGGATAGAAAGATTAAAATTCCAATTAACAGATCCAAAGAAAGAGATTTGGAAGGTTCTAGGCACAGGGGAAGGCTTGTACTTGCCGTAAGAAAGCAAAACGTAAAGACCTGGACTGAAGCTATAAAGCGTTAAGTGGCACTCCTTGGCCCATTACTCTTTTGGTGAGGCCGGCTGACTGACAGTCTATTTTCTCAATCAATTATATTTCGTAGCACTTACTCGTAGATCCGCCCATGATATTTCTCCGCAACCCGGTCTTTCCTAAACTTCTTATCCTCGCTAACCGGAAGTGAGGGGAAGGTTTGACTTGCTGGATCTGGGAGGTTCGGGTTTTTTTTATTTGCCGAGACAAGGTTGGACCGGAATAAACAGAGATTGGTGCTGCGAGGGCGAAGCGAAAATCACTCCGTGCCGCTTGCTTGCTGCGCGAAGTTTGACTTCGCTTAGGAAGCAATAAATTACGACTTCACCAACCCAACCACTTAGGCCTAATCATCCCACTTCTTTCCTCAATCCCAATAAAGGATGTCGATTTCCAATAACCACATTAACCCCTCCATCGAGCCAGCGAACTAGTAGATCCTATTTTATTTCCTGAGGAATGGAAGGATGTAGCGGTATTCGACCGGCTACACGATTATAAAAAAAAAGCTTTCATCCGTGAACTACTTACTTCTATCTGGTACTTCAGATGAAAGCCGGTAATCAGTGCCTGTTGGAAGCCGAAAAAAGGGCTATTAGATGGGCGATTCGTGGAAGGCGGGAAAGCGGGGTTCAAGCTCTAAGCCCGCATCTTCAGCTTCTATTTGAGGTGGATCCGATCGGGAGAGCAAGGCTAAAAAGCAGGGGAGGATATATGGATTGAACCGGAAGCAATGCCCTTCGGAGCTACTATTGGAAGTTGCTGATCGATTGAGTGCATTTGGAGGTGGGCACCTGTATTTTCTTCCTTGGGAAAGAGACCTCCCACATCATCTGTTGTCTCGCATCCATCGGGATGAGTCTTGCGTCTGTCTTATCTTCCTAAAAGGTATTTTTTTTGCCATCTCTTGAATCCGAGCAACGAAACGGGGGAATAAGATCTGTTACCGCACACATAGTCGGGTTGATAGCCGTTACCGCACACGACTTATTGACTGATTCAACTGAACTGATTGATCCCTACCCCCACCCATTAATAAAGAATGATCTTCCGTCCTGCGTTGCCTTGTATAAGCCCCCCCTGTGCATTCCTTATGCTATCAAGGTCGATCGTCGAGTCACTGATCGATCATCCTGAACTGAACCAATGGATCCATTCGCAGCGCTAGTTTAAGATCTTCCTGTTTGAGATGCAAATTGAGTTGCCCGAGTTTTGCACCCGTTTATCTACCAGTAGTCTCACTTTGTCCCGTTTATTACCCCAAAAATAAAGATCCATATACAAGATTACGAGTGCCCACCTACCTTAAAGGTTATTCATTGGTTCATATGCAACTGGGTATAAAACTACGGGTGCTGCTTAACCTATCATAGATACTTCGTCATCTACCTTTGCTGCATGCTTTGTTACTAGCGCAGATGCTTTCCGTGCCTCTGTTGCTCAATTGTTGCTCGATCTCGATCCCGGGAAATTGCTAATGCTATTGGTGGTTTAACAACTCGCCACGGGACTGAATATGAAATGGTTGCTGCTTATGCTTACTCCCTTGCCTTTACTACTATTAGTGATGCTACCCATACCATCCTAGCTCCCCCAGCCTTTGTCTTTACCGAAGCCCCTATCAATGTTGAATTGATAAATCAATGTGCCGGGTGCTGCTAATGATGCTCGGGCAACTGGATAAACTGCTTCCACAATAGGTATTTCAACGGGCTCTGCTGGAAGGGATGCTAGGAAATAAGCTGGGACGGGAGGGGATGCTTAGCGGAGTCATGGTGCAGGGTCAGGGATGGATGTTGCTGGCTTTGACTCTCAAAAAGAAATAGATGTGGACTCTGCTACGGTCTCTGTAGCACCTTGCAATTCCTTCCGGCCCAACTAGTGGAGGGGGGCTATCTTCCGCTCACTTACCGCCTTGACCTGGGTACTCTCACTATCCCTGATTGAGCCTCGCATACAGTCTATCCACGGACTTTCTTTCCGCCTCACCCTCTTTTGACTTTAACAGGCTTAGGACCTCGCCTTACACCCTCCCTCTACCTACCAGCTCACCATAGGCCTGGACTTATCGCCGGACGCCTTCGCTCTTGCTGGCTGTGATGCTGTTGGTTTGGATTAAGATATCAGAAGTGGTGGTTCTGAAACTGGACCTATAGGGGCCGTGGGCTATGTCTCTTGATCTAGAAGGTATGATGCCGGGCGACATAGTGAAAAAGGTTAGACTCGGTGCCTATCGATCCATCTTTCCACACATAATGAAGACATCCTATATATTAGGTAACAGGGCTATTAAGCATGAAGACTTAATCTGCTAATGAAACTACTGCTGTTATATCTGTTTCCACCTATGCTATGGGTGTTGCTCCTGGCTCAGATGCATGGTCAAAAACTAGGAAAAGGCGGGTTGGAACTGATAACTTTGCCACGATATCTGCTAGCTTTGCTGCTTGCTCCTTTGCCTTAGTTTACATTGCCTTTGCTGGTGGTTCCGGATAAACGCATTCAAGGTTAACAACTGCTTTTGGAATTGCTACTGACATCTATGTTCCTATGGCCTTTGCCTTTACTGTGTCTACCTGAGCTGTCTCCACCTTTGCCTTTACTGCTTCGGACTTTGCACTGCTTCGGACTTTGCTCGGTAAACTTAAATCGCTTATTCTACTCCTTCTGGGCGGGGTGGTTATTAGTAGGATGCGCTTTGTACGGACTCTTACCGACTATTTCTGGCTGGGATGGCATGGGCTCATGGTTCTGGGCTGAGTTACTTGGCTACTTTGCTTGGCCACTGGGACGAGCTCCCGGGCTGGGATGACTGGCATCGGCCACCTCCCTTCCCTTACTGCCCTACCTGACTAGCGTGAGACCCTACCTGACCAGATCTGAATGTCTTTCTGTTTATGGTGTATGAACCTCACTCTATCAAAACATATAGCCAATCACTCAATGTCGCATTGGTTCAATATCCTTTCTTTCTCTCGGCCATGGAGTTAAGTGAAAGGGTCCTCCTATCACATGGACTGGTTGGGGAAAAAGGGGTAATGGGTGCCCCTCAAACTGGCACAACCTGACCTGCCTGAATTCAACTGAGATTATCTGACTAGCATAAATGATACTACCGGACCTGCGTGAATGGGAACTCCCGGACCAGCGGAACCTCCTCTCTGACCAGCATTAAAGAACCAACCTGACTAGCGTGAATGATTCTACCTGGGGCCTCTCCCTGATTTATCCTTTTGCCAAACGTAAGCATCAAGGGTCTCGAGCTCAAAGCAATTGAAGGCATCCCGACTCTTACAGAGAAACTTACTTAAATGGGGGTTAGGTATCCGCAAGTTCTCCTATTTCTGTTCACCCGGCCTTCCTTACTCATATAGGAATTTCAGTCAGCGAAGGTGACGTATTGAGTTCTCCTTCCTCTGTGAATAAGGAAGAGAATAAGATAAGAATACGAGTCATGCCGCCCACCACCAAAGATAATAAATATAGAAAGATAAATAGGAGAAGCCACCGCCAAGTCATCGGAACAGGTGAGTCATATATAGACTATGCCAATTTCAATACTGTAGCGACACCATCTGGTCATTTTTATCTTGTAGCGTCCTGCGGCTACTCTCTTAAAATGCTGCTATCTCAGGAGACATAAAATTATTTACATGTTATAAGATTGCATAATATAAATAGGCAAATGCACATTTTTCCTCGATCTCCTATGTCAATTGAGTGTTAAAACCCTCTGAATCGAGACTGAATCGATGGGCCGGCCGATCGAAACGAATCAACAATGATGCGAAGAATGCATTTTATATAAAGTGAATTAGCTATTCTCCCAGCATCAATCATGAGCAATTATGTGATTGATGAGTTAACCGATCCATACTGAGTGCACGATACAGAACGTTTTCAGAGGCATCCCTTGACAGCTAGGCCAAGGGTCAATATTAATTAGGGACTCTACTGAGAGCAAGTAATCTCGGGCGTACCATCCATGGTGAGGGATATAATTTGCTTGTGCCAAGGCGGGAGGGGAGTTTATACCTATGCTTTTTTTACCTTCCAACGTTCCGACGGGAGATCCTATTGGGAGGGTAATAAAATGTGAAATCAGTGATGGAACTAGGAGTTTAGTCGGAAAAGAGTGGGACGCATTCCCTCCTTCGGGTCGAATTTCAGAGAGGAATCTACACCACTACGAGTACTACTTTGATCCCTTATTCCGGGTCGATTACAACAACCACCTCTTCTAAGGTCAAGATCAATCATTATCAAATATACTCCAGCTCTAAGGGAGCACCAAACACCAAAAGTTAGGTACTTCCTACCCACACTAGCAAATGCCATTTGACGGAGCGCAAAACACTTCCAGAGATTAGATCAGGGCGGAACCAATTTATATTCTCATTTTTTGTGCAAATATTGTTCTATAAGTTAAATCCATCTTTTTATCAGGACCTATCTACCAGCAGATAAGCTCATTTAGCATATATCTGACCAGGTAAGACGCAACAAAGCTCATTGTAGCGATTCTCCTTCTCGTGTGTAATTCGCTATTTACGCTTCATCAGCGAGCGTGTAAGTCATTCTGTGTACTACGTGGTCCCCCCGAGTGTAGTAAAGATAACTAGCTATTTTGTGAGACTTGTGATACTGACGTTGACCCGAGTCATGAGTTTGATCTTGGCTCAGAACGAATAGGAGATCTATCATCAGTACGCCACGGGCTCAACAATGCATAGTTAAAAGTAATAAGAAAAAGCAGGTGGAGATCAAATTGACACTTAAACCTTCCTTTTTTAGAGCTAGCAGCATTACCGATTGCAGAACCAATCGTAGTAGCATCAGTAGCAAAGCGCTAGTTGCACTGCCAAAAGTAGATCCAATGCCAGTTGACAATGTGAGACTGCTAGAAATTGTGAGAGGGAGCTAGTGTGGATCTCGATCTCATCTCTGTGAACTGATTCGGATCCTATCTGGCATAAGCACGAGTGGTTGAAAGCGATAGACTTTCAATTTGCAAGTAAGTTTTAAATGAAACGAGAGGAAAAGGAAAATTATATTAATTCTATTTGTTGTTTCAAGGGTTGTGTCTAATTCAGTGAATGTTTAGATCAATTTTGAAGAGTGGGAAAGATTATTGCTTGTGGGATTAACTGCTCTTCTTCATAGCTAGTTTTTTATTTAGGTTTTTGGGATATTTTAAAGGTCCTACGGTCTTTTCCTTGCTCTCAGAAGAGCCAGCAATAAATCCCATAATCCTTGAAGTGAGTGGGGGCAAGGAACTCACCCAGATCTAGGCTTTTCCCTTTGTGTGATTCAGTGTTAGCTGTTCTCTCTTCTCTCTCTCCCAAGGAAGGATCTTTTTTATTTAAGTGTGAAAGGTATGTTTTACTAAGCGAAGCGATACTCACTGATTATGTTCTAATAAATAAACGAAAGGATTAAAGCTAGTTATATACTCACTAACCACTAGGGATTACTACCTAACTCCCTAGGGAATACTTTATAGGGAATAAAGGGAATAGCTAATAATGAATCTCTTCACATTTACAAGGCACTAGGCAGGCGACCTTAATGAATCTCTTTCCTCAGCAATGAATCTCTAGCTAACAACTTTCCAAGGAGGGCGGGTAACAAGGCTTGGCTATTCCCGATCGTATATACATTAACAACCAATAGCTCAGCTGGTCCGGTAGCTTATCCCAACCAATAGCTGGTCTCGTTGGCATTCCCATACAATAGGAACGCGCGGGTTACAACGCTAGGGCGGGTAAAAACGCAATGAACTTACTAAGCTAACAACTTCCCTGGGTATAGGCAATATAAAGGTTTAGGTTTAATCATTGGTACAACCCACCCATTTAGGCACTAGAGCTAACAATAGGAAGGGCGGGTAGCTCTGGCAATGACTCGATATTTAGTTATAACGCGAACTGAAACATCTAAGTAGCTAGAGGAAGGGGAGCTTACAGAGTTAATCGCTTATGCTTATGTTGTCTAGGGTACGTGTAAATGGGTTTCAATTTGTAAAGCTTCTCCCGTAAGACGTTACAATTAAAGGGCTTCCATGATATACGATATTATCCTTTGATAATTTTGCCTCATACAACATATCAGCCTCGGGCGAGACTATCCTTTTTAACCTAGGACAACTACTCCTTGGGACTTTCCTTTGGAAATGCCTTGCTACTCTGTGGGACCATACTTACACACTCTTACTTGGGTCCCTCTTTAAACTCACCTATCTATCATACCTACCCCTTCACCCCTTGCCTTATGATATTTAACCTAGCCTTACCACAGAAGGAAGAAGTTCTTTTGCCAATGTAAACAAGTAGTTGTGTGTTAGGTGGGTGCTTTCCCGAACTCCATAATGGCGCATTATGTGTACTAAATGAGCGAACTAGAGCTTAAGCAGAAGGAATAAATGGTGTTTCCAATGGTAATGAGTTAGTGGTACTTGTTAGGTCAATACGTTATTAGCCTTTTATTTGTGTTTATTCACTTATAGAATGCATTGGAACTATACTTTTAAAAATAATACACCTACAACCTCCCATAATAAAACTTTTAACTAGCCTTTGAATAATATGCCTATACTCTCCTCCTTGGAACCTGAAACTATATGGTGGGACCTTCTTATTTTGGTTATTACCCTTACCCCATCTTTGTTTAGAACTACCTGCCTACCTTAAGAGCTATACATTTAGCACCACTTGGATTAATGAAGCGCTTAGTTAGGAGGGTACTGCTGCGAGTTACCTTAAAGGGTTAGCCTTACCCTATCAGCCTACTTTTCATGCATCAGCTAGAAATGATGCTTCATATAGATGGAGGACGGGAGACATGCTAGTCATTAACTCTTTGCTTTATCCACCTGAAGATAGAACTAGACCTGCTTATTCTTCTAATACTTTTCCATTGTATTTCCCTGAACTGGGCTTCCACCAATTAAATTTAACATGAAGAGTATCACTTTCATCATCTTGAAATATATTTGAGGTGGCTTTTTCCATCCAAATCATCTCCCCTTCATCCTCGTTTCCTGATCTAACTAGCAACATCTTTCCTTTCTCAACATCATTAATAGGGTTGAATGTTGTCTTTGGCTTATTGCACTTGGGTCCAACATACACGGGTTCACCTGTCATAGTATCAAAATCCCCATCCATAATATTTGAGATTGCATGCAGCGCATTACGACCAACATCTGGAGTTTGCCTTGTCTTGGGCCAGAAATCCTCAGAAGATGAATCACTTGCATCCACTATTGTATGATCATTGTAAACTTCATATAAAGTATCAAGAACTCTTTCCCAATACTCTACCTTATTTTTCCATTCTGGTGTAACAATTGGCAAATCCTCACCACCCATTGTGTCTTTCCACATTTTTATGTATGATGTTATTCCTTCTTTTAGTTCTTTTAAATAGATTTCATTCTCTTTGGGATGTAAGAAAGATGGCTTCCCTATGGGCAATTTAGATCGACCTTCATCATCTGTATTCCATAACTCAACTGGTTCTGACCACTCAACATCTCTTATGGATTCTTTATACCTTAATACCGGAACATCATTGAGTACAAGAAATTGGAAGTACTGAACATTAAGATGTCCAACTAGTGCATTTTTTCCTTCCTTGATGTATCCATTAAGGAAGCTTTTGAAGTCATACACCTTATCAATCAGTTTAGGTGGAAACACTCTTTTTTCTTCAATTTTGCGATATGTATCCATCATCTCAGGTAGAGAATATATATCTTTACTTTTCAAGCTGGAAGACATTCTCCCATAGGTCCCGTCTATGTCTTCATGGGTGTGTCCCACGAGCAAGAACCCAACCTCAATAGTGATGAAGACACCAAGTGCAGTGAGAAGTGATAGAAACATGAAAAGATAACGATTCTTATTATCACTTGCTGCATTATCCAATTGTAACAATAAATGTGGAGGAAGAGGTTTAAAATCGATATCTTGATTTTCTAATCTTCCATGAGATAAAAATTCATCCTTGTACACTCTACATTTTGAGTAAATAGAGGTGTCAAGTAATGCATTTGAAAGTGGGTTTCTTGAACTTCCACTCTCATAAAGAAGATCACCATACATATCAAGATGTGGGTCTTCAAGGTCCCTTAAGCACTTAGCAAGTGATGTAATGGTAAATTGTGATCCCATATGTACAAATGGTAGGGAGAAATGACCAAAACCTCCTGTCTTATGCCCATGTGTTAGCATACCTGTCAATGACAAACCCAAGTTTATTCCTACAATAGATTTTGATTTGACGCGTAGCCTTGGAATTGAAGTCTTTGTTTTATCCATTTTATCATGGATAATACTCAAATACTCCTTTGGAAACCGCTCTGACATGATCCTGTGGGCATAGTAGCAATGTCTTCTGCACATAACATTCTTGTTATGTTTGTTCGATCTAGCGCGTGCCGTTTCTTCCAACTCTTTTGTAGTTGCTGACTTCATTTGTGCTTTCAACACAATACATTCACTACATTTACTGAAGTTGGTGTTCTTTGAGAATGCCACTTCTCGAAAATGAGTGTTCCAAATCTTGCTCATTGTTGGTTGTGATATTAATGGACAATTGAGCTTTTCCAAACCCTCATTGATCTCTTTTAGCAAAGAGCTTTGTGTGTAAGTCGAAGGCAACAATCTTAGAGGAGAAGAAGTTCCATCTGCTTCGACTTGACGTGTTTGGTTTGGCGAAAAATTTGAATTGTCCATTACAATTTTATGAAGTATTTCCCTAGCCGCCACGGTATGTGCACGTGCTTTACATGTATTGGTGTTACCATGAATGGATTTCATATGTCCTTGTTCAAAATTATGTTGGTAGCTATAGAAGGTGCTTTGAGGAATCTTATGTATCTTGTACCATGCTTTCTTACAAATAACATTACCATCAAATCTCATGTCCTTTACTTTTCTAATAATAGGAGGTAGGCCATGGCCATGGCTCTTTGACATGATAGTGTTTGAAACAAGTGAATTCAATACAAATTCCCTAATACCATTTTTGTCTTTGCATTCCATATCCCTTCTAGCATTTGCAATGGCATTCCTATCCACATGTTGAAGACAATCTTGTTTACAACATTCATCTGCAGCCAAAAGTCGGACTTCTTTCTCTTTATCTATCTTGGTTTGATGTTTTGCAACTTTTTCTCTTGTCATAGCTCGTTTAATCTTTTTATATGGCCTCGATGCATCAAGAACATTGACATCTTGATCTTTTTTATTATAAAGATCCCCATCCCATTGGTATAAAGGACTTATATCCTCTATAACATCCCATATCAACATTTCCATGGGTGGCTCTTTGTACTTTTTCTTGACCCTTACCATCTCACCTATGTTGTCCACCAATTTATGTATTGGCCATCTAACCAATCCATGTATAGACTTATCCCCAATCTTGCATCTTTCACAATACCCGTGTATCTCTTCCACAAAAACACCAAAGTTATCTTCACCTAGTGTTTCACCCACAACCATGTCATCCTCATGGACATTAACTATCATTCCTTTGGCAATGCACATAATTGTTCCTATGCATCCATGTGTAAGAGAAACCCTTGTACATGTGAATGCAGCCCTATCTTGTGGAATATTTATGGGTTGATCTTCACAATGAGGTTTCAAATCTATTTCTGGCCAAATCTCATAAGATTCTATTGCACCCCCTAGTGTTTCCTCAAATCCAGTTGGATGTGGTAAAGGAGCATCATTTTTTAACACCTTCTCAATTCTAACCACTATGCATCCTTTCTTTACAATCTTTCCATGAACCTTATTCCCAAGCTCTGTATTGAATATGGAGCCCTCACCCACCTTCACTCCATGTTGTAAAAGATCTACTTTGTCTCCAATAGAAAATGTTGAACAAACATTTGCACCTGTACAACAAACATAACAAACTTAGTATTTTCTCAAAAAAACATTCAATAAACTATGAATAACTCTTAACACATGCTTTGGTATTTGATTTACCTATGGTGTGCCTCAAATCTGTAGTCCTCCATGGATGTGTGTCCCCTTCATCAACATATTCCACAATCAAATGTGGTTGAGTGACATCAATTATCAAAACCATAACATTACCTGCGACAACCCTTCCTCCACCATAATAAGTTCCAACTTCTGTACATTCAACCTTTCCTAGCCCAATAACTTGACCATTAACCAGGAGGTCAACATAGTCCCCTTTTGTGAAAATTATACTTTCCATTGTCGCTCCTACAAATTCTGTAACACGCGATTGAATTATATTTTGTAGTTAAGGTTAAACCATGTAAACTGTGCTCTTATATTTTAGGAAAAACACAATCTACAAAAAAATAATATACTTGTAATAGCTAAAAAGGGTATGGCATCATTTTGTTGTGCAAATTAAACATTGTTCCCCACCATTTAGTCCCCATCGCCAAAAGGGACTTTACATATAAATTATGATGGAGCTACAAAGCGTAATCCAAACAAGATTGGTTATCAATGTATATAATCTTAATACAAACACAAAACTATTCTTAGAAAAACTTGTAAAAATGTTTAAAAATTTTCCATACTTAAGAACATGTAATAGTATTGAAGGTAGTTATTAAGTAGGTTGGAATCCAACCATGATTGATCATGCAAGTTTGTATAATCATGGAACTTGTAATAGTATTGAAGGTAGTTATTAAGTAGGTTTGAATCCAACCATGATTGATCATGCAAGTTTGTATAATCATGGCTCACTGAGATTTATTTTCTGTATCAATTATTCAAAGTAAATTCAAATATCCTTGATTGGAGTCATCCCTATTTTAAGTACTCTCGAAAATAGTTATTTGGTGTCATCTAAACCTATATTGTAGACTAGTGAAGAATAACATCGATATGGAACTAGAGTAATACAAAATCCCAAGCAATGCTACTTGATGCCACTATTAGTATACTAATACATAGTAGAAGTTTTTTTAGTGTGTTGCTAATAATGCTCATGACATGGTTCCTCTGATAACTAACAAACAAGTTAGAGGCATTCAAACAAGTCTTCCTAGAAAATAGTGAATCACACTTGAAGATTTTGAAGCTTTTGAAATGGGAGGTGATCACTAATTTGGATATTATTCTATCATCAATAATACAGTCCATAAAGGTAGGGAGCACTCAATTTTGAAAGAGATATGTTATTTTTTCCTTGATGTACATGTGCTAGATGAAAATACTAATGGTATGTTGCATAAGG
>JACSEJ010000052.1_pt1 | contig 12175 bp, 10 predicted proteins | sample 8225461 | NCBI WGS metagenome assembly JACSEJ01 (sample SAMN15704941, study PRJNA253121) | viral metagenome | isolation source: viral RNA from sea star tissue | host: Pycnopodia helianthoides | place: USA:Seattle Aquarium | collected 2013 | reverse complement strand
CAACATATCCGGGTTTATTGTACCGTAAGGTGCCTATTGAACACGCCTGTGCGCGGTTCTTTTCGTACGATGGGGCCGTGGTTGTAGTGCGTGGTGGCCTGCAGGGCCTATTCCCCGAAAGGGGAAAAAAGAAGGGCCGGGAGGGCTTTTGGGTTTTTGGTGGAGGGGTACTGGGGCTTATTTTGCCTTCTTTGTTCTTTTTGGCTTCTTGGGCTTTTTGGGGCGTGCCTCCCCTTCTGCGATCAGCCGCTTCCAATCGCCTGCCGTGCTTTCGGTAAGGCCGAGGGTGTCCTGGTAGTCGGCCGGCGCGATGCCCGTTACGGCAATGGGCGTGTGCGTGTATTTTTCTATTGCGGCAAGCAAGGGCCTTTCGCCGGGGCTGCAAAAGGCGACGGCCTGCCCCTTTTTTGTCCCCCTGCCGGTGCGGCCTATGCGGTGCACGTAGTTTTCGGGATCGTCCGGCAGGTCATAGTTGACCACAAAATCGACGTTGGGGATGTCGAGGCCCCTTGAGCTTACGTCGGTGGCGATCAGGGTTTTGTCCGTGCCGGAGCGGAAGCCGTCCAGGGCCTTGTTGCGTTCCTGTTGGTCCTTGTCGCCGTGTATGGTTTGGGCGCGGATCTTGGCGCGGGCCATGGCGGCGAGGACGCGCCCGGCCCTTACTTTGGTGCGGACAAATACCAAAACCTTTTTGCCTGGGTTTTCGGCGATAAGCCTTTCCAAAAAGAACCGCTTGTCGTCCATTTCGATAAAGGCGACGGTGTGGGTTATGTTCTTGGAAACGGGGTCTTTGGGCGAGATGTGGATGCGGATGGGCTTGTGGACGAGGGCGTAGGCGATTTTCTTTATTTCGCCGTCGATCGTGGCGGAGAAGAAAAGGGTCTGCCTTTTCTTGGGCAGGAACCTGATCAGGTCCTGGATGTCCTGGATGAAGCCGAGGCCGAGCATGCGATCCGCCTCGTCGAGGACGACGGTCTCCACCCGGTCGAGGACAAGATGGCCTTGGCTTACGAGATCGAACATCCTGCCGGGGGTGGTAACGACTATGTCGGCGCCCTGTGCGAGCCCGTCAATTTGCGGGCCCTGCCCCACGCCGCCAAAAAGGCAGACGGCACGCACCCCCGTGCCTGTGGCAAGCCCCTTGAAAGCCTGCGCGATCTGTATGGCGAGCTCCCGGGTGGGGACCATGACGACGCACCGGACCGGGCCGCTACGCCCGTCCCGGTTGCCCCGCCAAAGCCGCTCGATGACAGGAACGGCAAACGCGGCGGTCTTCCCCGTGCCGGTCTGCGCAATGGCCAGGAGGTCCTCGCCTTTCAGGATCGGGGGGATGGACTTGAACTGTATGTCGGTAGGCCGCTTGAAGCCCTGGGCCTTTAGGTTCTGCTTGAGCACGGGGCCAATGTGGTAATCTTCGTATTTCATGGGGGGCAAAGGTAGGGCGAGAGGGCCGGATTCCCGTTTGGTGGCGGGCAGTGTTATGCTTTTTTAAGCCTTGCGGCAAAAAAGAAAGGGGATCATGGACAGGGCCGCCCGCCGTACGCCCCGGTCCGGGGCTTACGGCGGGCGGCCCTGAAAATTGGGGGACGGGCCTATCGCGCCAAAGCGGCAAGCGCCTTTTTATAGTCCGGCGCCTGGGCGATTTCAGGGACCTGCTCGGAATAAACGACCCGGTGATCCGCATCGAGGACGATCACGGCACGGGCATGCAAATGTGCCAACGGGCCGCCGGTGATGGCCAGGCCATAGTCCCGGCCAAACTTGCCCGTCGCAAAGTCGGACACCGTCTCCACGCTGCCGATGCCCTCCGCGCCACAAAACCTGGCCTGCGCAAAAGGCAGATCGCGCGAAATGCAGAGTACTTTGGCGTTGGACAGGCCGGCGGCCTTTTCATTGAACGCCTTGACGGAAGCGGCGCAAACGCCGGTGTCGAGGCTAGGGAAAACGTTGAGCAGGACTTTCTGGCCCTTGAGGGCGGACAACGAAAGTTGCGAGAGGTCGTTCCTGACCAAATCGAAGCCGGGCGCCCGGGCGCCGCTGGCGGGCAAGCTGCCAATCGTCTGGATCGCCTTGCCCTGGAATGTAATAGTAGCCATAGTTAATATGTTTTGGTTTATGCCCTAAATATAAGGGAATTAGTTTGGGGTTGGTTAATATTGAGCCACGTACCCCTATCAAAGGAGGGCGTAACACAATTAAACCATATAAAGATGAAAAAAGAAGATAGTTATCAGTACGATCAGTACAACACAAAAGCAGCAGAACAAGGACTTGCTGACGCACAATATAATTTAGGGAAGATGTATCAGTGTGACGATGACAATGGCGTAATCAAAGACTACAAAAAGGCTTTTGATTGGTACACAAAAGCGGCAGAGCAAGGACATGCCGAAGGGCAATTCAATTTAGGGGGTATGTATTACAATGGCCATGGCGTACCCAAAGACTACAAAAAGGCCGTTTATTGGTACACAAAAGCAGCAGAGCAAGGACATGCCGAAGGGCAATACAAGTTAGGGTTTATGTATCAGTATGACGATGACAATGGCGTAACCAAAGACTACAAAAAGGCCTTTGATTGGTACACAAAAGCGGCAGAGCAAGGAAATGCCAAAGGGCAATACAAGTTAGGGTTTATGTATGCCAATGGCTATGGCGTAACCAAAGACTACAAAAAGGCCGTTTATTGGTACACAAAAGCAGCAGAGCAAGGAAATGATGATGGGCAACTCAGTTTAGGGAATATGTATAGGGATAGCCATGGCGTAACCAAAAACTCCGAAATAGCCGCCTATTGGTGGGGAAAAGCCTGCAAAAATGGCAATTTTGATGCTTGCAGTAACCTGAAAGAACTACAAGACGGGTGAGCGGCAAAAGAATAAAACACAATTAAACCACATAGAGATGAAAGAAGTAATTTTAGTTTTTTTAACCTGCCTGTTCGGCAACATGGCCTTGTCCCAAGACGATACCGCAGGGGATTGGTATGACAAGGGATATGGGTATTATAATGATAAAAATTATGCAAGAGCCACCCGTTGGTTTAAAAAAGCAGCAAAACAAGGGCATGCCAAAGGGCAATATAATTTAGGGGCTATGTATGCCAATGGCTATGGCGTAACCAAAAACTCCGAAAAGGCGGTTTATTGGTACAAAAAAGCAGCAGAACAAGGAAATGCTGATGGGCAAGTCAGTTTAGGGCTTATGTACGGGAGGGGCGATGGAGTAACCAAAGACCCCGAAATGGCGGTTTATTGGTACAAAAAAGCAGCAGAACAAGGAGTTGCCGAAGGGCAAAACGGTTTAGGGGCTATGTATGCCAATGGCGTAACCAAAGACCCCGAAATGGCGGTTTATTGGTGCAAAAAGGCAGCAGAACAAGGGCTTGCCCTAGGGCAACACAATTTAGGGCTTATGTATTACAGTGGAAATGGCGTAACCAAAGACCTTGAAATGGCCGCTTATTGGCTTAAAAAGGCAGCAGAACAAGGAGAGTCTTCCGGGCAATACAGTTTAGGGTTTATGTATGAAAATGGCGACGGCGTAACCAAAGACCCCGAAATGGCGGTTTATTGGTACAAAAAAGCAGCAGAACAAGGAGTTGCCGAAGGGCAATTCAATTTAGGGAATATGTATGAGAGGGGCGAGGGCATAACCAAAGACCCCGAAAAGGCGGTTTATTGGTACAAAAAAGCAGCAGAACAAGGACAGGCCCAAGGGCAATACAAGTTAGGGTTTATGTATGCCAATGGCGATGGCGTAACCAAAGACCTCGAAATGACCGCCTATTGGTGGGAAAAAGCAGCAGAACAAGGAGACCCCCAAGGGCAAGCCGGTTTAGGGACGATGTATTACACTGGCAATGGCGTAACCAAAGACCCCGAAATGGCCGTTTATTGGTGGGAAAAAGCAGCAGGACAAGGACAGATCCACGGGCAATACAATTTAGGGCTTATGTATTACAATGGCGAGGGCGTAACCAAAGATTACGAAAAGGCCGCTTATTGGTACAAAAAAGCAGCAGAACAAGGAGACCCCCAAGGGCAAGCCGGTTTAGGGTTTTTGTATGCCATGGGCCATGGCGTAACCAAAGACCCCGAAATGGCGGCTGATTGGTACAAAAAAGCAGCAGAACAAGGAAATGCTGAAGCACAATATAATTTAGGGAAGATGTATGGCAATGGCAATGGCGTAACCAAAGATTACGAAATGGCGGTTTATTGGTACAAAAAAGCGGCAGGGCAAGGACAGGCCGAAGCACAATATATTTTAGGGAATATGTATGACAATGGCCATGGCGTAACCAAAGACCCCGAAATGGCGGCTGATTGGTACAAAAAAGCAGCAGAACAAGGAAATGCCAAAGGGCAACTCACTTTAGGGCTTTTGTATACCCTGGGCGAGGGCGTAACCAAAGACCTCGAAAAGGCCGCTTATTGGTGGGAAAAAGCAGCAGGACAAGGACAGGCCGAAGCACAATACATTTTAGGGAATATGTATGAAAATGGCCATGGCGTAACCAAAGATTATGAAATGGCGGTTGATTGGTGGAAAAAAGCAGCAGGACAAGGACAGGCCGAAGCACAATATATTTTAGGGAATATATATGACAATGGCGAGGGCGTAACCAAAGATTATGAAATGGCCGCCTATTGGTTGGAAAAAGCCTGCAAAAATGGCAATACTAATGCTTGCGATAAACTGAAAATACTACAAGGTAAGTGAGCAGCAAAAGGAGATAACACAATTAAACCACATAGAGATGAAAGAAGTAATTTTAGTTTTTTTAACCTGCCTGTTCGGCAACATGGCCTTGTCCCAAGACGGTAGGGCCAAGGATTGGTATGACAAGGGATATGGGTATTATAATGATAAAAATTATGCAAGAGCTGCCCGTTGGTTTAAAAAAGCAGCAAAACAAGGGCACGCCAAAGGGCAGTTCGATTTAGGGAGTATGTATGAAAATGGCCATGGCGTAACCAAAAATTACGAAATGGCTGTTTATTGGTACAAAAAGGCAGCAGAACAAGGGCATGCCAAAGGGCAATACAATTTAGGGGGTATGTATTACAATGGCGATGGCGTAACTAAAGATTACGAAAAGGCCATTGATTGGTACAAAAAAGCAGCAGGACAAGGGGATGCTTCCGGGCAATTCAATTTAGGGATTATGTATGAAAATGGCTATGGCGTAAGCAAAGATCCCGAAATGGCCGTTGATTGGTACAAAAAAGCAGCAGAACAAGGGGATACCTCAGGACAAAGCAATTTAGGGACTATGTATCAGTATGGCAATGGCGTAACCAAAGATTATGAAAAGGCCATTTATTGGTACAAAAAAGCAGCAGAACAAGGAGAGGCCAAAGGGCAATACAATTTAGGGCTTATGTATGACGATGGCTATGGCGTAAGCAAAGATCCCGAAATGGCTTTTTATTGGTATAAAAAAGCAGCAGGACAAGGACACGCCCACGGGCAATTCCATTTAGGGGCTATGTATGCAAATGGCTATGGCGTAAGCAAAGATCCCGAAATAGCTGTTTATTGGTTTAAAAAAGCCTGCAAAAATGGCCGTACTGTTGCTTGCGATATCCTAGAACAACATAAAACAAGTGAGTAGCAAAAGGGTTTAAATCATTAATGATTTCGTTAAGTAGCCTGGACGGGCCGTGGTTATTACGGCAATGGGATGGTGTACGGGCTATCCCTGCTCATCGTCCTTGTTAAAGCAGAACCCCCTTTCGTCCGTATCTTCCAGGAAATCAACCTCGAGGCCGATGAGGTACATCACGTGTTTTTTTTCGATCACGATAGGCACGTCATGATGGGAATAAGTAATATCCGATTCCTTGGGCTTATCAAATCCTAGCGCATAGCCCATCGCCCCGCAGCCCCCCCCCCTGATGCCAATGCGCAAGGCATAACCTTCGGGGATACCCTTTTGGGCCATGATGTTTTTCACTTCCTTTATCGCCTTTGAAGTGATTTGCACGGGTTCAAGGTTCATTTTCCTATCTTCTGTCTTTCCGTGGCAAAAATACTTACTTTTGGGTTACATTAACCAACCCCCCCGACCTTGGAGGCACTTATAGAATTTGCGAAAATCATCCTGCCCGCAGGCACCGTCCTATATGCCATGTTCGTGACCATACGGATGTTTTTGAACAAAAAACATGAAAAAAACTCATGGGCCCTAAAGGTCAAGAACAGCGAGACCGTCCTGCCGATCCGCTTGCAGGCCTACGAGCGGGTTTGCCTGTTTCTGGAGCGCATAGCCCCCAAAAACCTGATCGTAAGGCTTAACGCGGGTGAGATGACCGCGCACGAGTTCCAGCAAGTCCTGCTCCACGGGATCCGGGAAGAGTTTGGGCACAACCTCTCGCAGCAGGTGTACATGTCGGAAGAGTCATGGAACCTAGTCAAAAATGCGGTGGAGGAAATTGTCATGCTGGTCAATGAGTCCGCCGGCGGGCTGCCTCCCGAAGCAAAAAGTATTGATTTGGCCAGGAAAATATTTGAAAAAGAGATAGAAAAACAAGGGCTGGGTACGGACGTAGCCCTTTCTTTCGTTAAAAATGAAATCCAACAACTATTTTAACCGGTACCATGGGCAAGAGATCGAGTTTTAAGGAATACCAAAAAAAAGCCACAGAAGTCCTTAAAGACAATAAGCGGGCACAGGGCTTGATAGTTTCTGCCAGGCAAAAGCTTGTGGGCGTACTCAAGGACAATGATAAATTAAAAGGGTTCTCTGAAAAGATATATGTTATGGTCCGCATGGTCAGGGCCCAGATATCCGGTGAGTACCGGGAGTTCCCATGGCGTACCCTGTCCATGATCGTCGGGGCCCTGGTTTACTTTGTGACGCCCTTGGACCTTATCCCTGACCTTATCCCCATGCTCGGTTTGACGGACGATATATCTATTGTTTACTGGATCTACCGTAGCGTACAGGGGGACATTGAAAAGTTTGAGTCCTGGGAAAAGGCCATAGTACCCGTATGAACATCAAAAAGCTAAACCGGTACGGGATTATCGGCGGTTTCGTCCTTGTTTTTTTGGCCTCCCTTCATTTCGTGCGATCCTATCGGTCGGGCACGCCCAAGTGGTTCTATTTGGTCATGGTTTGCGGTATGGCTATCATTCTTTTTAATACGCTATTCGCAAAAAAGAAGAATCACCATTAATAAGGCTATCCCTAACCGTCCACGCGCTCTAGCAGGGTACGAAAAGCCACGAACCGATCCTTGAACTTTGCGACGTGTTCTGCCTGAAGCGGACCGGCATGTTTTTCCTCGTATTTATTGATGCGGTCGATGCTTTCGGCAAAATATTGGACGGCATAAGTAACGGAGTCTTCTTCTGCGTGCGACAACAGTTTAAATATTTTCCATTCCACAAACATCCCCGTTCCCATCACCTTGGGGACGTGTTCCCCTTTCATCCATTCAAGCCAGACGGCCTCTGCGCCCTTGTCGATGCTTACCGTAACGTTATATAATACCATAACCGCAAAAGTAAAGGGTTTTGATATTTTCTGAAGGAATATGGCGAGCCCCAAAGGCTATGGCTAGGTTACTTTCGCCTCCCGATGCCGGCAAGTTATAGGGTATGATCATATAAAACCGGCCGTAGTACGCATTACGGCCGGTTTTAAATAGCTAGTGATGATCCGGTTAATTACCCCAGTTATTGTTTTGCTTCAATTTGGTATTGAGGACAGTCTCTGTTGAAGGTATGGGGTGCAGGTAATAGTAGTCCTGAAAAGCCGGGGGCGTGCCGAACCAAGATACGTAACCTTTGGCAGCCCCATCCTGAACGGGGATTTTTTTCTTCAAATCCTGGGCCACGATATACCTTCCCAGTTTTTCTTTTGCCGCATAGTCGTTCATTTTCTTCCATCTCCTTAAATCGTTAAAACGAAAACCCTCGGCCATCAATTCTACGGCACGCTCCCTGCGGATTTCCCAAAGAAGGGGGTGCACGGACGGGTCCCTTCTTGGATCGAAGCCTACATTGATGCCCGCTACTGCCATAGCTGCTACCTGGCCCCTAGGCCTAAGTTTATTGATTGTCTGATCCGCAACCGATTGATCGAACTCCCCAAGCTCGAATTTGGCCTCAGCATAATTAAGCATTACCTCGCCCATCCTAAAGACCGGTGCGTCCGCATGATCCCTATTCTGAATATGGTCATTTAGCCTGTTATAGTATTTGAAAAGCTTATAACCGGTCCTGCTCACATTGTAGCCTTGCTTATTGTTATGATCCCTCCAATGCGGTACCCGCCTTACGATAAAGGCATTCCAGTTCGAGGTAGGCAATCGCTTATGATCATCGTCCGATAGTGTTTGCATCAGGTCAATATACTCCCGGTGGACAGGTTCTCCCGTATGAGACCATTCCGTAACGTTTTTATTGCCGGGCGTCTTTACCTCAAAGGGTGGTACGGTAATGAAGTACATCCTTCTGTCCCTGTCCCTAAATTCGCTGTACGGATCCCTTTCTAGCATGGCACCGCCCACAAAATCAGGATTGGCGCCCACGGGAGTCCCATCCGTATAAAGGAACATGTCTGCCGCTTTTTTTGTAAGGTCCCAATTACCAGATGAGTTCCTTTGCCTTGAGGTAAGGGAATGGGACAATACATCGGTCTCGTATATTTTGTACAGTAGTATACCGTTTACCCCATCCAAAGAAGCACTGTTGAACACTTCATCATAGTTCGGGTGTATATTGGGGAAAGTACCGATCAATGCTTGGGACGCATCCGCACTGGCCCTTAGGTATTCTGTTTCGCCCCCCAAGGCATGGTATTTTCTCCAGGTGCCTTCAAAAAGGCCAAACCGGGAAATCAATGCTTTCACCACATCGGTATTTACCGTATTTTTTCCATCGTTCTTCCTAATGTTTTCCAAAGCATAATTGAGATCGCGCAGGATATTAGATGCTATTACATCCCTTGAGGCCCTTTCGTCATACAACTCCGTGCCCGATTCGCTGAGCACTTTGTCTATCCAAGGCACGCCCCCGTACTTGGAGAGTAAATCAAAATAAGCCAACGACCTAAAAAACAGCCCGGCACTTCTCCAGTGCGCCTGTTCTGCCTCTGTCAATTCAGAAGCCCCTAGGTTTTGCAACATAATACCTACCCTTCTGATCTGGGCATACGGTTTTGTCCAATTACCTGAACTAGTAGGCACATTTATTCTTTGCCACAACCACTTACTAGCCCCGCTGGCATCAAAAGCCCTGCTGTTGCTCAAAAGGTCCCCATCAAACCCCGAGCTAGGCACGGCCAAACCGTAGCCCGCAAACGCGCCGTCGTATAACCCCCAAGAATAGGTCCGAAAGTTGTCATCTGTAATAAAGGCCGTTCCTTCAACCAAACTATCTTTGGGCGATTTTTCTAAAAACCCTTCATCACATCCCGTGAAAAGTATTAGCACTAAAAAATATATCTTTTTCATAATTGATCTTGTTTAGAATGTAACATTTATACCTACGGCATACTTTTTCAGGTATGGGTATGTCGCCCCGCTTCCTAGGTTTTCTAGTGCCGGGTGTAGCCCATCGGGGAGGTGGTCTTCGTTAAAAAGATTTTCCCCGGAGAAATAGGCCCGCAGGTTATTTACAAGTATCCTGTCCGTAATTCGCTTAGGGAAGTTATAGCCTAAGGTAACATTTTGCAATGCCCAGTATGCACCGTTAGATAGGTACTTGGTTTGTGTCTTGCGGCTACTTCGATAGTTCCCCCCGCCATCTTCATAGACCCTTGGGTAAAAGGCATCTGTGTTTTCAGGGGTCCAGTAGTCCAATTGATGGTCGAAAACATTATAAAACTGACTTTGAAATGGCCAATAAACAAGGTTATCTACCCATAAATCCCGTTTACCAACACCCGCTACACGAAAACTGAGGTCAAAGCCCTTATACTCCACATTTCCAAATATACCAAACTGATACCTACTTGTAGCGTTCCCAATAATTTGCAAATCGCCCGGATCCCCTAGTGTGCCAGTACCTGAAAACACTTCCCCATCCCCGTTGACATCTTTATACTTTATATCGCCGGGATTTGGGCTTACCCCACGGAAAGCAGGGATACCCTCTTTCAATGTACCGCCGGTTAAATTGTCATTAAGGGTTCCCCCAACGAAATCATCCACGGTATAATACCCATCGGTAGTATAGCCCCATATCTCATCTGTTTCCTTGCCTTCGTAGTAACTCTTGTAGTCATCACCGAGCGCCCCTTCTTCATTGTTAAATTTGGTGATTTTCGTTTGATTGTCATACAAATTGAAGCCCAGGGAGTATTTAAAATCACTGATTTTATCCCTCCATGCTACCTGAAGTTCCCAGCCGTTGGTTTCCAGATCGGCAACATTTTGAAGAGGCCCGCCGGTGCCTAGCAGGGCCGGCAACTGAACGGCGCCCCGGGCCAACATGTCCAATGTTTTTCGGACAAACCGGTCGTAATTCACGGTCAGTTTATTATCGATAAACCCGGCATCCAAACCAAAATTCAATGTTTGCACCCGTTCCCAAGTAAAAGATTTGCTTACCACTAGTGGGGGCCGAAGGGAAATATAACGTTGGTTAGCATTTGGGTTTAGCCATTGGGACTGGTATGCGTCGAGGGACGGCAAAAAGGGATATACATTAGCGGTCTTATCTTTTTTTAAGATGTTTTGGTTTCCTATCTCCCCCCAAGAGGCCCGCAATTTGAAACCGGAAACTATATCTTCCATGGGCCTCATAAACGGCTCGGACATGAGCTGCCACCCGGCCGAAACAGAAGGAAAGAACCCAAACCTATTGTCCGTAGGGAACCTGGACGAACCGTCGTACCTGCCGTTCAGTTCAAGGAAGTACTTTTCCTTGTAGTTATAGTTGATCCTGCCAAAATAACCCAATATCGCCCACTCGGTAAAAGTGTCATCCCCCGTAGCATCGCCCTGGCCCAAAGAAATTGACGGCAATGAAGTACTGATGAGGTCATTCTTTTGAAGTGAAAAGTACTCATAGTTCTTATTCTCCCTATTTAGCCCAATTAGTACCGATGTATTATGATTTCCAATTGATTTTTCATATTTGGAATATAAATTCAGCGCGAAGTAATTTGAATTCCCGTTTGTCCTTCTATAAAAAGTGGTCGCCTTGGTGGAGAGAGGCGTTAAACGGGTAGCTGAAAACATTTTAGGGTTACTGTTCGAATACCGGTTATTGGCATCGCGGTTTTCATAAGTATATTCCGAAGTTACGGTTAAGCCTTCCACTGGCTTAAAATCCAATTTCCCTGTCAACCGTAGGTTATTTTTTTGTCTTTTGTCCGGTGCTTTTAGCCTCACAATGTTTGTGGGGGTATCGTAAGGCAAAACGGTGCCATCGTCCAAGGTATGATTGCCCGTTGGCATAAAAGACTTGTAAGTAACCGACTTATAATATTCGGATTTGGGGTCCAGCCGGGTGCTTGCAACATAGTTTGTCGATAGGCTTACGTCTAGCTTGTCCGATACTTCCGTCTTTATGTAAGCATTCAAATTATACCTTGTGAAACGATCTTTATTCGTGACAAGCACGCCGTCTTCGTCGCTGTAGCCGAGGGACAGCCTATATGAGGTTTTTGAGCTTGTGCCCGAAAGGCTAAGGTTATGGATTTGCAGAAACCCGGGATCGCCCAAAAACTCCCCCAATACGTTATGTTCGGCCAGTGGGTATTTAATGCCGTCGTCCTGGGCATAGCCGAGCGGGAATTTTTCAGGGTTTTCCTCATATTGTCCCATATAATCGAGCCAGGCAGGCAAATTCTGGCCGGTCCAAAAGTTTTCGTTGCCCCAGTCGTTCAAGGCCCTGACGAAATCGCCCGGGGCGGCCGGTTTCGGGATTTCCGTAGGCTCGCTTACGCCGAACGTATTGCCATAACGGAGTTTTGCCCCCTGGCCCCGCGCCGCTTTTTTGGTGGTGATCAAAACCACCCCAAAAGAAGCCCGCGCGCCATAAATAGAAGTTGCCGAAGCATCTTTAAGCACGGTTACCGACTCAATATCACGGGGGTTTATATCGCCTAGCCCTACCGGGGCGTTGTCCATCAAAATCAATGGCTCCCCGCCGTTTATAGACTCAAAACCACGTATTTTAATGCCCGTGCCCGTGCCTGGCCTGCCTGAAC
>JACSEJ010000051.1_pt1 | contig 12398 bp, 23 predicted proteins | sample 8225461 | NCBI WGS metagenome assembly JACSEJ01 (sample SAMN15704941, study PRJNA253121) | viral metagenome | isolation source: viral RNA from sea star tissue | host: Pycnopodia helianthoides | place: USA:Seattle Aquarium | collected 2013 | reverse complement strand
AACAATACAACAAAAGGAAAAAAAACAAAATGGCAAAATTATACGATTACGAGAAAGTATTCTCACAACAACAATGGAGAGCGATTATTAAATTGTTAACCAACCACCCAGGCACAAACTTTAAATGTTTCTGAAAGTCAAAGTTTGACGGAGAACTTTATTTAGTTCTGAACGGAAAAGCAAGAATTACAAACCAAGAGTGCGATTGATTTTTTATAATTAACGACGAAGGTTCTGTTTATCGTTTTGAAAACGAAGAGAGATTTAACGGACGTTTTATATTAAGCTCACCGTTTCACAACATTGAAGGCGATACGTTTAGATATAACATTAATACGCACCAATTCGAACAACCGAAGGAGTTAGTATAATGCCGCGCTTCACAACTGATAAAAAAATATTAATAAAAATATTAAAAGATCAGCAAAAAAAGTGAGCAACTCGCGGACACGAACTTGTAAACATAGCAGACAAGAAAAATATCGAAAATGTTAGTATGAAGGTATTATTAGAAGGACTTCAAGAAATAATGGAAATAGATAAGTTATTCAATAAGTCCGCGGACTTTATAACTTTATTATCTAAATTAAACGACGAAAACTTTCCAATTAATGAAAACGGAATAATTGAAACACCCATAGATTTAAAAGGACTTGAACCGCTTAATATATTCGACGAGTTCGAAGCGTTAGGTATCAAGTTATACAAAGGAGACGCATAATGACAGAAGACGAAATACTTGATACATTAATACAAGATAAAGAACATATCTTAAAAGTATTAAAATTAATAAAAAACAAGTCAACGGAATATTTAAAACAAAAAGAAACAAAACAACTAATTAATCTTTTAGAAAAAGAGTTAAAAAGTTATGAGTTTATTCCAAATATGAGAAAGGGAGAATAATGACAAAGTACACAAAAAAAGACTTAGCAAACGATTTAAAAAACCTTATCGGTTATACGGAGCAGTATTCAAAATATCAAACAATACTTAACTCCGTAAACGAAAAAGACCGCCAAGAGTTAGAGACTGAAATATCTCACAACAAGGAAAAAGTAGACGCGTTATTTATTAAAATACTACGCGTTATAAATTAACAATGTAAGCGATTAATAACTTAATCGTTTAAATGGTTAAATTATAACCAAAGGAGAAAAACAAAATGATAAATATAGATAATCACTTCCCAATTAAAGAAGGTACAGATATAAAAAAATTAGAAGCAGCCAAGAAAAAATTAAACTTGGAAACGGTAGATATGATTATTAATTTAGATAAAACAATAAGAGAATTAATAAGAGAAATACCACAAAAAAACCTTGATACACTAATGTTTGATAAAACAGGTCAAAGAGACAGAGCGACCAGATCAATGAAATTAACGTTTGATATGGTAGAGAAACTATACGAGGAGATATAATGGACGACATTTTAAACAAATTACCTTTTGACATAACAGAAGAAGACCTTAAAACAATTTACAAAGAAAAATTAAGTAATGCGCTTTATAGAACCGGCTCAATGTATTTAGATACACCCGCCGAAATTAAAGCAATGAAGGAAGGGTATAACAAAGCCCTTGAACTAATCGCAGTGTATGAAAGTAAAGTCGGGAAGTTTAAACAAATAGCCGCACCGATTGACGAAGGCGTAGAAATTGAAAACGCGGACGACGACGAACAAGACGAAGCCCTATGCGGAACCGATTAATTAACAGAGTAAGCCATTAAATAACTTAATGGTTTAATCGGTTAAATAATAACCAAAGGAGAAACAATGAAAAAAATAATTAATCAAAATACCGGAGAAGTAATCGATATCGATATATCTGATATCGTTAACGCAGTCGAAAAAGAAATTAGCGTTAAAGACTTAACCGATAAATATCAAGAGCTTATATTAGCGTCTGATAACTTACAACAAGCGATAGAACATAGCGCAGAACAAAAGGAACGCGATAGACTTTATGAGATTATCGAAAAGTCCGAAACTTACAAAATACAAACAAAAGTAAACGAAAATTTAAGTATCGTTAAGAATAAACTATTCGAGATATTAGAACCGGCCGACAAGGTCGAGACTAATGGCTGAAAGTTCACCAAGTCCAAAGAAGCGGAAAGAACGGTTGCAAATGTTAAAGAAATAAAAAACTTTATAACCGATTTTAAAAATGGCGATTATCATATTACAGATAGCGAAGGACACCAAACAAATGTCGACCCCGAGAAGTTTTTAACAATTAAAACAAGCGCGTCTCGTTTAATCATTTCAACACCGAAATTAAAAACCAAGGACCAAAATTAATGGAAGCGTTAAACATTCATTCCAAGAAGTCAATATTAAAGATTGCCCCTTCCGTTAGGAAGGAATATGCGGAATATCTTGATACGTCAGTTAATGGGTTCTTGTATAGAAATGAGATTTCTAATTCCCAAATGTATAAAAACTTAAAAAAGGAAATTAATCATTTAGAAGCCTGGGGACTTGTTAAGAGAACCTTCAAAATTAAAGGTATCGACGTTTTCGTAATGGCGCAGTTAAAAAGCGACGCGGAAATAGTTCAAGAAAAAACCGAGGAACAATGACCGCTTGCGAACGCAATGAGAAGGAACAACAAATATTAAGCAATGGCCGAGTTAAGAAAACCTTCTCAATGAAATAAAGACGGAACAAAACATTACGCGTCAATATCGAGAATATTAGGGGTTGCCAATTCATACTTGGGAACCTTTGATAAGATACCGGCGCACATAATGAAAAAGCTCCAAGAGTATGGCGGTCAGGTCGAGGAAGCATTACGCTTACATTTTGATTTTGACGTTCCTTTAAGGGAATGCGTTAGCAATGAAAACTTCGTAAGACAATGAAACCTACTTCTTGATACATTGGAAAAAATGGAACTTGTTCCGATAGAGTACGAACGAGAAATAAAGAGTGAGTCGGCTTATCAGTTTTACAACGAAGGTAATCTTTATATAGGTTTTGTCGATATAGTAGTCAAACATAAAAAAACCGGAGACGTATTCTTTATCGAAGTAAAAACGAGAAACCTAAAAAATTATGGAGTATTAGAAAGCGACCGTTTACAATTGGCCTTTTATCTAACACTTAACGATTTAACCGTTAGGAAAGAAGCAAAACCGTACGAAGGGTACATTATGATACTCGACCGAAACGAACCGGTTATAGAAGTCGAAAAAATAAACGTTACAAAGAAAAACAAAGGAACCCGAGACGTTCTTTGATTGTTAGCAGCAGCCGTTCATTATTATGATCTGTTTATTAGAGACAAGATTGACGAGAAGTTCGCAAGCTTTAAAATTACAAAGGGAAAAAAATAATATGGATAAAGATTTTAAAGTCTTTAACACGCGAAATAGTAGGAGAAACAAACTAAACGAAAAACCGGTTTACTACTTGGTCCATATACTTAAAAGGAAAAAAATACCTTACCATTTCGAAGGGGTTAGAATAGAAATGAAACTTCGAGATTACGAAAAACAAACCGAACAATTCAAAGAACGAGTTAATTTTTCGTACCACGTAGCCAAAACATTAAAAAATGGTGAGTGGTTAATCGTTATAATGTAAATAGAAAAAGGAATCAACAAAATGGAAAAAAACGAAATAGCAAATACAATAATCAAGGACAGCAAAGACCTGATTGTTAAGCAAGATATCGACGGAATGAAAAAAGCATTCCACCATATGAAACAATTCGCTCAACTTGTAAAACAAGATATGGAGCCAAACGTAGATTATGGCGTTATTATTAAAGGGGAAAAACCGACCCTTCTAAAACCCGGAATGGAAAAAATACTTCTTGCATACGGCTTATATGCCGAACTGGAACAATTAGCGGAGCGTATTGATATGCCCGAGAAGTTTGTATTCTACAAGTTCAAAGCAACGCTTAAAACCGCAAACGGGACAATTGTTTCGGTCGGTTTAGGTTCTTGTAATAATAGAGAAAAGGCGAAATTAGGGATGAACTTCTACGACGCAATTAATAGCGTTATGAAAATAGCAATTAAGCGTGCCAAAATGGACGCGACGTTAGGACTTGGCGCATTCTCTGGGGTTTTCACCCAAGATATGGACGATAATTTAGTCAACAAGGGCGAAGTTAAAGAAGTAGCGAAAACGTTCACAACAACCGCAAGCAAAAACCATATGCTTATATTCTACGGAGAATGTTATAAGTACTTCTTCGGTAGAACCGGGAAGTTTGAACCGAAAGAGAAGGAACAAGTTAAGCCAATTATAGCTGCAACTATTGAAAAGTTCAAGAAAGACTTCAACCAACCCGACTTTTCTATTCATAAAAGTAGAACCCATTCCGATTTAGATAATTTATTTAATATTTTTAAAGAATTAGCAGAAGTCGAAAAAATGAAAGACCCAACAAATGAAAAATAAAATTGTTAAAATAGCGTTCGACGTAGCAAGCAACAAAACCGGGTACGCCGTAATAATTAATAAAAAATTATTTACTTCCGGAGTAATCGATTTAAGCGCCTATACAAAGCAACAAGACGCAACCAAAAAGAAAATGGGAGAGATATTTTTGAACGTATCAAAAATAATATGAGATATCAATATCGAACTTTTCGGAAAGAACAAAGGAGAGAACGGGGAAGACGTTAATTTCTTTATCGTATTCGAACATAACAACCACGGCATTCCGTCGGTATCTCGTAAGTTAAACTTCTACTGCGGAGCATTCGCGCAGGCCGTAACTTCTCTTATGGTTATTGCTTTCCCCCATAATTATAGGAACTCGAACTATAAGTTCGTCCAAGCGCAAGAATGACAAGCACGCATTCAAGCAAAAAACGAACACTTCGCCGGAGAGTATACAAAAGAGCACTCCCTAAAAATAGCGAACGCATTATTAAAAAAACAATACAACAATGATAAGCTTATTACTTCGGACGACGAAGCGGAAGCGATAATAATGGCCCACTTCGGCCAAGAACTTAAAGACGCGGAAAAGTCAAAGGGCGACAAGAAGGAAAGATTAACAAAGATTAAGTCCCTGCGTTTAAGAATACAAAAGAAAAAAGGGTACGTCGAGAAGTATAAGATCAGCGGCTCAACTAAATTATACGAGTATCATTATAACGACTTGTTAGCGTTAGAAAATGAGCTCAAAGAATTAACGAGTTATTCGTTATTCGATTAAGAAAGGAACGATATGGTTAACATTTTGGAATATTTCCAAATTGCCGAACTCCAACAAATATTAAAAATTGGTTTCGACAACTTGGTAGATTTACCGCTTTCAACTATTAACAAGATAATTAAATATAAATTATATACGTTAAAAATTGAAGCAATAGAACACTACATTAAAATAAATATAAAACATTAATTTAAGTGTTATAAAGACGGAAGGTATTATAATTAATATAATGCCTTCTTTTCTTTTATGACTGATAAAAATAGGTCAAGTATCTAAATTACCAAACGCCGGAACTCTTACGAGACTAATAGCTTCGTCGCCCGAAATACGCACCGCGCTTAAAATATTCAAGTCTGGACGCGCCGGAATATTTAGAGACTTACAAGCAACCGCAAAAAAATACAATTTAAATTATAAAGATATAAGGAAAGACGTAATCGCTTCATTGTTTACCGACCCGAAAAAGTTAGAGAAAACACTCGTTTCATTAGGACAACAAGGTAGAAAATTAAGCGCCGCAGATATAGAGATTACGCAACAACAAGAAGGGGCGCTCGGTAGCGAAGGACCGTTAAATAGTTCTTGGTTATCTTATGGCAAGTTTGAAAAAATAGGAGCAAGCGGAACCGGTAATTTAATATTAACATTAAAAAGCGGACGTTCTTATACTTACTTCGGAGTACCGGAAGTCGTATGGAACGCAATGAGACAAGCAACCGCACACGCTGGGACTATTTTTTGACACTCATATTTAAGAAGCGCCAAAACAACAATATCATATCGCCAAGTAGCGGCGGTTTATCAAATGGGTAAAATGAACTACGGCCCTGACTTCGTAGCTCAAAAATTAAATAACTTAACAACGAGAGGGACAATAATATAATGGCATTAGAATTAATTAGTTTTATCGACTTCACCGATTTTGAAAAGTATAGCGGAACGGACGAGTTTACGGACCAACAAGAAATTGAAAAGTATATTCGAGACGCGTCAATTAGAGTATTACAAGATTGTAATATCGGAAACTTACGCCTTGACTGAAACGACGGAGATATTAGCGACGAAGCGAAACACCACATACAAACCGCAACGTTAGTCTTAACTAACTTTTACGTAGATAACGAACTAAACCCGCAAAATGCGTCCAATAGTTTCGGACTTGGAAGCAACTCAATAAGTAGGAGTTCAAGTTCTTACGAACTACCCCAAGAATACTACGGGTCATTAATTAAAAGTGGGTATTTTCAAAATGTTGTTTATGATACTCGCGAAGGAACCGAACAAGTCGGAGATTTAGGTTTTGCAGATATTATTAATGATACCGGACGATATACAGAATTACCAAACGGTAAGGAGTTAATTAATAAGATTGACGACATATCTATAACCGCAGATAAAGACGCGAAGGCTTCCGTCGTAGTTTCAAACCAAGCGAAACAAGAATCGCAAGAAGCACTCGACAAAATTAAGAAATTAAAAGCGTCAAGCATTGAAAACGATAGCGACGTATTAGGTTCAACCGTTAAGGAAGCATTAGAAAACGTCGAAAAAGTACCCGGACCCCAAGGACCAAAGGGCGACAAGGGAGACCGCGGCGTCCAAGGTTTAAAGGGTCCACACGGAGACCCAGGAGCCGACGCAATAGCTCCCGAGTTTTTTAATCAGTCAACAAAACAAATAAACGAAGTTATACAATATAAAAGATTAACCGGTACAACACCAGAAATAGCAAAAACCGGACTTTTAAATTTCATTAAATTAACGGACGATTGGAAAACTTTCGATAACAGATATGGAACCTTTGAAACCGATAAGGTAATGGTTATTTTAAATACTTTTACCGCTCATTATACCGGTCAACCATATAGCTCAACGCAGGAAGTAGCGTTTGAAGTATCATTTAAAGAATTAACACAAGAGATAGACGTATCAAGAACCTTTAAGTCTTTCAATATCAAATTAAACGACGAAAACGCCACCGAGGGAAATTATTATTTTGATAGATTAAATGTTGGACTTTACGCATTAACAAGCGGAGAGCTTTATTTATCTTATACAAACAACAACACCACCTCCGGCGGTAATAATCATATGAAAAGTTTCATTTATACGGTATTCCTACAAAAACAAAAAGGCGTAGAAGGAACCGCCGGCCCACAAGGGGAGCAAGGTTTACCCGGAGCGGACGGTATCGGTATAAAAGGTGACAAGGGCGACCAAGGTTTAAAGGGCGACCAAGGTTTAAAGGGTCAACCCGGAGACAAGGGAATACCCGGTGACAAGGGCGACAAGGGAGACCGCGGAGCGCAGGGTATACCCGGAAATACCGGTCCGAAGGGCGACAAGGGGGATCCCGGCATAGTCAACCCGCAAAGCATTAAAGAAATAACGCAAGAGCTTCACCGTTCGACCGTAATATCTAAAACCGATTTAATTCTAACAACTAATAACGATTGAAATAGGTTTTCGTTAGGGGACGCAAACGCAATTTATAATTTCGTAAGCGACGGAAAGACACACCAAACCGATAAGCTTGAAATTGTAGTATCAGACGTTCAAGATAAAGACGGAAATATTAACACAAGAGACCGCGCAACCTTTTATTTAAATATTAACGACGTTAAGCTTATTACGAGTTCAACACCTAACTCCGACAATGTAATAGGTACCGCGATATTATACGCACCGGAAACCGGAAACCAATACCCGTTAGCGATTAGATACAACCTAACAAGAAACGTTAGCAATGAGTTATTTATTGCTTTCTTGGACGGGTACAGTACACGAGACGGGGGCGCACATATCGGACAATTAAGCGTTTCGATTATCGCAATTAAACAACGAGGAATAATTTAGTATGAACAATAAATACCGCAATATATTAATCTTGATCTACGGCATAGCAATAATTTTATTGTTCTTTTTTCTCATTATCGAACCTTTTATTATCAAGGACGGTTTAGAAGTAAACGCAAGTAAAACATTATTAACCGCCGTAACGTTTCAAATGGGAGTGTTAACCGCTTACCTGTTTAATAAAGGGGGTGGCAATGGCAAACATTAAAAAATGATTTATTAATTTTTTACCTAACATTATCAAGACGATAAACTTAATTATTAAGGCGTTAGTTTTTTCAAGAGATACGCTCGAACAAATAGAATCGCAAGTTCAAGAATTGAAAAAAAACAAAAAAGAAATAAAAAAATTATAATTTAACGGAATATAGGAATATAATAAATATAGTGGTTTTTTAAATTGATTTTTAAAGTTTTCCACTCCTTTACCCCTTCGATAGTCGCTTACCTTCGAAGGGGTTTTTATTTTAAAAAAACGTTTTTTATGTTATCATTAAAATACTATAAAAAAGGAGAAAACAAAATGAACAAAATAATAGTTATTGGAAACTTGGTCGACGATATCAAGATTTTCGAAAGTCAAAGCGGAACGTCATACGCCCGCGGACGCATAGCGGTTCGTAAGAACTTCGGTGAAGGTACCAACTTTATCGATTTTAAAGCATTCGGAAAACGTTCCGAAGTATTAGCGCAATACACACATAAAGGGAGCAAGGTTTGTTTATATGGCGAGCTTGAAGTCCGCAACGTTAAGAGCGCCGGAGAATATGGCGCAGATATATGAAAAACATATGCCGACATAGTAATCGACGGTTTCGAGTTCTTGGACGCAAAACCAAAGGAACAAGCGGAGACGTATCAACGCCCCCAAGAGCCCCAGAGAGCGCCGGAGAAGGAATGAAAACCGAACTACGACAAAATACAAACACCTAAAAAACAAGAAGCGGAGAAACCAACCGAACCAACCGAACCAATTGGAGATAGTTTTAGAATTTCCGATAAGGAAAAACCGAAACAGGAATCAACAAAGGAACACGAGTTCAACGTAGATAACCAATACTTCGAAAAAGAAGCGCAACCCAAGGAACCGAAAAAAACGGTCGAGGAAGTATCGAAGGAATTAGCGGAGCAATTCGCCAAGGGTATCGACTGGGACAAAATTAAACTCTAATGAGAAACTACAAAAAATTAAATAAGGAGCTCGCTTTTCCTTCGCTTCGTAAACTTAACCGTTTGCTTAAATGGACCGAGATACCATTCCAAAAAAAATATGTAATGTATTTTTGTCAAGCTTCGCAAGAATATAAGCCCGACGTTTCAAAGCAGGTGTATGAAATTAAGATTAGAACGGACGATTTTAAAGCGTTAGATCAGAAGGTAAAAATATATATTAAGTTTAATTATTCAACGGTTCAAGTAGCCGACGACAAACAACATATTTATATTTATCAAGTAAGCGAGCAAATGTTCGACCTTGAAGGGGACCGTTTAGAGTAATGATATTTAAAAGCCCAATAACATATCACGGCTGCAAATATAAAAGTATCAAGCATATTAAACGTTTGCTTCCCCCGAACATAAAAACATTTTACGACGTATTCGGCGGAAGCGGTACGGTCGCGATTAATATGTTAATAAACGCCGACAAAGTAATCTACAACGATTTAGATTGACAGCTTTATAACGCGTTAAAGTTTTTAACTTCCCCAAAGAACGAGAAGTTAATAAGTTTAATACGAGACAACATTGAAAAATATGAGTTAAAAGCAAGCAAGGAAAAGATTAATATCGTTAAGTTTAACCAATTCCGCAACTTCCTAAACGATACATTCTACCCGTACAAGATACCACCAACCGAGATGGGTTCAGATTATTACGCAAACCAAAAAGCAGCCGCGCATTATCTAACTATTAAATTGTTCTCGTTCCACGGTAATATTGCTTGGACTGATACCGGAAAAATTAGCGTCACCTATGGTTATGATAGCGCCGATACATTGGACGGCTTTCTTAATAAGCTTAAAACCGTTTTATTCCTACCCGTAGGGAACCTTAAATACAAGAACGAACATTACGCAAAGATATCAAAAGAAGCGAAACCCGACGACTTTGTTTATCTTGACCCCCCATATTATAAAACCGAGATTGATTACGCATTTACTTGAAGCGACGATATGGACGACGAGTTATTCGCATTACTCGACGAACTAAATGAGCGCGGAGTTAAATGGGGAATGTCAAACACGTACGTTCATATCTCCGGAGAACATAACGATAAATTAAAAGAATGAGCCGAACAATACCACGTTCACCATTTCGATAAAATAAAATATAACGCGTTCGGTAATGTTAACAATAACAACCGCGAAGTATATATTACAAATTACGAGACACCGAAAGAACCCGAACAAACAACGCTTTTTTAATTTATAATTATTTTATGAAAGCAAAAGCAACAGCAAATTATAGCGACCCATTTAAGCGAGGCAAATTAAGACGCTTAACAAAGAAACAAAAGCGAGAAATTAAGGAAATAATTAATGCGAACAGTTAAACCAAAACGTCGTATTAGCGCTTCTTCAAAGAAGGCCGCATTAATTACGAAATGAACCAACAGATATATCAAAATGGACCGCGCGGAGTTAAGAGAGAACCCACCGACCAAAGCAGCGCTTCGATTAGACGTAGGAATAACCACGGACGTTATCGCTCGTTACAATAAGGACCCGTTAAAACACGCTGCGTTTGTAAGCGCTTATAAGAAGGCGACGGACTTTATTGTCGCGTACTATGAGCGCTCCCTATTAAGGGGCGGGAACCACTTAACCGGAGTTATCTTTTTGTTAAAGACCACTTGCGGTTATCGAGAACAAAAACAAGACGAAGCGCAAGTCGTTAATATCACGCTTGACCTAACCGGTTCAGGTAAGGACGATAATGCGATTTAATCAACAGTTCAAACACTTCCGTTATTTCAATGATCTGCTTCAACAAATGCGAAAGAAACAAAGAACAACGGCGAACACCTTCTACCTATGCGGTTCACGTAAAAGCGGCAAGACAACCGCATATCAGAACTTAGCGTTAGCAATGTTATTAATGTCGGACATTAGCGCCGACGCTTACTTCGTACGTAAACAAGTACAAGACGCGAACGAACTATTCAAAGAGTTCAACGCACTAATAGAGCAAACGGAGATTAACCGCTTCTACATAAACAAGAGCTCGCGTATCATTAAGTACGACAATAAGGAAGTCCGTATAATGGGGTTAGAGACGAACACCAAGACCGACGGAAAGAGTAAAGTAAAGCTCGGGTTAGCAACCGGACGAAACAAAGATTACGGGGTCATTGTATTCGAGGAATGTTATGAGTTCAACGAAGACCAGATTAACGCATTTATCGAAGCCGTAAGGGGTTATAAGTATTTTATTATAATCTACGCGTCTAACCCTTGGTCGATTAAAAATTGATATATCGCGGAATGTAATCAGACGTTAAGGTTTGACGAAAGAACTATGCGTTCGAAGTTCCAACAATTCAAGTTTAACCCACGCACTCGAACCGTTAACCATTATACGAGTTATATGTTAAACGATTACGTCTCGCAAGACGAGAAGGACCAATTAACTCGATTACTACGCGTCGACCCGGTAAGGGCACGTGTTTCCGTTTTAGGAATGCCAGGAATTGCCGAAGGTACGGTTTATTCCGGGTACTTCGAAAAGATTGGAGACCTTCGAAACTTACCGCAATGATATAACAATACCGATTATTTCGTCGGGGGCATTGACTGGGCGCAAATGAGAGATAAAGCCGTAGCGCAACTATGAGCCGTAGGGTTCGATTTAAAGTTCGTCGCCGGTATAGACGAGTACGTTCATACTAATAAAAACCTAACGGTTAAAAAGACCGCGCCCCAAATGATTGAAGAGATGGTTAGTTTCTACATTAAATGAGCGCGAGCGTATGGTAAAATAAGGGTAAGCGGTTTAACTGTATACGTCGATTATGCGGCGCAAGGTATTATCGATTACTTGAACCTTGAAGCAAGGAAGCGTGGTTGTTCGGATTGGTTATATTTCAAGCAATGCGTTAAGTACCCAATAGCAATGCGTATCGACCATTTCACATTAGCAATGTCGATGGGTAAAATGTTTTTAAACGCTCCGGCCTTCGATAACTTAATCAAAGAATTAGAAACCTGCGAGTATGACGACAACGGGAAACGTATGGACGGGGGAGACGATAGCATAAACACAAAGGAATATGCGCTCGCCCACGTAATGAAAGGTTTAACGCGAGAGTTTAACGACGTAGCATTTAACAACGAAGGGAACTATTAAAATGGAA
>JACSEJ010000050.1_pt1 | contig 12484 bp, 15 predicted proteins | sample 8225461 | NCBI WGS metagenome assembly JACSEJ01 (sample SAMN15704941, study PRJNA253121) | viral metagenome | isolation source: viral RNA from sea star tissue | host: Pycnopodia helianthoides | place: USA:Seattle Aquarium | collected 2013 | reverse complement strand
GGGTGTGTTTGGTTGGCTTTGAGTTTCCACCGGTTGTACCCGAATTTGCGATCCCCTGTTGTTGATATATATGCGTATGCGTTTTATCGATTGGAATACCATCATGATTTATACTACCGCCCTCAAATTTGACGCTATCGGCCTTAATTGTTAGGTTTTTTGTCATTATTTTAAGACCGCCATTATTAAAATTAAAATAAACAGAGGATTTACCATCGGTTAATATTATATCATTGTCATTTAGGCCATTAATTGGCTCTTGTAAAGGAATTGCAACTGTTTGATTATTTCCATTATTTAATTTTAGCATTAAACAAGCTTCTTTATTGGGTTTTGAGTATAGACCTTTTATACTAGCCATTCTATTTTGCGTAATACCGCCCAAACTCTCTATTTCCGCTTTCATAAAGCCAATAATACGTTTTATTATGCCGTTTTTAATCATTATTTTGCAAACCTATCGAAACTCTATAATTACGTTTTGAAAAGGTGATTTTTTTTGAAAAAGCTCTCATTTTTTGATTAATACCTAAGCCATTATCTTTAACGCTAATCAAGGAATTGAGGTCAAAATCATAGCTTGGGTCTATATTAGCAATATAAGTTATATTTTCTCTTAGATCTCTTTTTAATAAAAATTCAGATAATTTTTGGCATTCGTTTTCGTTAAGACTATAAGGACTTTTAAAAACTTTTGCAAATGCACCCTCGCCATAATTAGCTTTTATATCAACTTTTTTATTTTTTAAGCTTGGGTCATTTTCATTGTCTAGCATTATATCCGATTGGCTCGTCACCATATAATTACTAGCAATATCGCTTGAATCCATGGTAAAACTACGACTTATTACATTTTCGCCGTATTCCAAATTAGCACCTAAATCAATTGAATCTTCTAAAATGACAAGGCTACCATTGGCATCGCTCGTTATTCTTTGGCCGCTATTATTTGCTAGTAAAGCTATCATCGAGCCTATATTATTACCAACCTCTATAACTTTTTGACTGTTTAATGGAATAAAGCCCGAACCCTCAACTTTTATATCAAATGGACTAACAATTTCTTCTAAAACAGCTTTTAGGTCTTGATTTTGAGTAAATTGATATGTTTTTATTGCACTTGAATTAAGCAAAACACCAGCGTCATTACGGCCCATGTAAATAAAAACATTGGTTTTTTCGGTTAAATTAATGTATTCTACGATACCGTTTATTACTAATTTATTTTTATGATAGATTTTTATGCGGTCTTGATTTTGGAAAATTGGATGTTCGCTTTGATTTTTAATAATAAAATGACGGGTCAATAAATTAATATTTATGTCGACCATTACGCTCTCAACTGAATATTCTTTGCCGTCTGAAATTATATCCATTTTACACCCTGCTTAGTAGCTTGATATCGCCTTCTATGTAATCGTTGTCTTTAAAATTATTAAGGCCTTCAATAAAATCGTAATCGTCTAAATTACCATATTCTTCAAAAACTATTCTTAACAAAGGATTTGGGTTTTTAATTTTTTTAGTAATTACCCTTCGGTAATTTTGGGTATTTGCGAACGCTTCTATATTATAGGTCAAATCAACGATAAAATCGCTATCATAACCGCAATAATGTATTCTATTTAATAAATCCTCAACTAATTCCTCAAAGTCGTCCTGGGTATCAAAATTAGCGTCTAACAAGTCATTTAAGCTATCTATAGCTTTAAAATTATTTACAATTGAAGTTCCTAGAAATTGATGGGCTATTGCGTCCTTTTCGGCTTGGCTTAATAAGGTTTGGTCAATTAATCGGGCCGGTCTAGCATTGATAATTGGCTCGTAAATCGGAACTTTTCTAGGCTTTAATCTTTTTGGTATAATAAAAGTACCTAAATGAATAAAAAAATCTCTAATTTCAAAGGCAAGATCACGCAATAAGCCATAAAACTCAATTGGACTATGTACAATGTAGGCAAGGGTATCAATAATAGTATTTGCCATTTCAATTCGGTACCGTATAGCCCTATAACTTTTTAATAATTCAATTTTTGAATTTAAAGCTAGTATAGTGCCTGCTCTTACTATGTCTACAGCGTCATCAACATAGGTTAAATAGCCTTCAGTAAAGGAACTTGGCGTAACTAAAGCGCCATTTTCATCTTTCCAACTTAAGGCATTTTCGCTTAATAATTCTATTTTATCTTGTAATTCCTTAAACATGCTTACACGATTAGTTTCTAGTCTCGCCTCATAATTAAAAGGCAATTCTTTTGGTTTAGTTTGTATTACACATGATATATTATAAATGCTTCTAGTTGGGTGGGTATCGCCATCATTAATTGTTACCGAAGTAATAAAAACTTTAAGCTTACCTTTAAATTTATCCGTGATGACAACATCACGTTCATATTTACAAATTCTTGTTAATTCGTTATTATCGCCCTGGTCAAGGCAAAAAACTTGAGTTGAATAATTATCTTGCTCTCCACCTAAATCAATTGAATGGCCTTCGTCAACAATTTCCTTTTTAACTGGTTTCGGCTTTTCTTTACCTAAACCTTTACCGCCCGCGGTATTTTGAAATTCCGTTATTTTTGATTCCTTTCTAACTTTTGCTAATTCGGCAAAATGCGTAAAACTTTTTTTCTTAACTTCTTTAACTTCTTTTGCTTTTTTCGGTTTTTCGACCCGTTGAGATCGATTATTAATCACAACCTCGCTATCGCCGGTCTGAATAACATTTATATCATTTATTTTCGAAATTAATAATTTTAACATATTTATTGGGCCGTTTTTAATTTTAAATTACTGCTTTCTATAGTATCGGCCAAATTATTAAGCGCGATTGTATTTTTATATATAGAATCGTCGCCACCTGGTTTATGTCTATTATTAGCATCATATCGAACATACCTAGAATCTCCAGAATCAAGTTTTTTTTGATAATACCCAGGATATCTTTTTTTAATTTCACCTATACCTTCGTTTTTTTGCATTTTAGTTATCCAGCGTATTTTTTCTACTGCTTTTACTCGGCCTGGATTTTTTTTATAATATTCTGCTCTATATTCTTTTGTCCACCAATCTTGCCACGATTCAGGGTTACGAAATCTATTGATTGTTTCTTTAAAATAATCCCCAGCTTTTTTAACCAATTTAGGCGCCGCCATATTCATAACTTCATATACCAAAGGGGCGAATGGAATCATACTAGCTAATTTTCCCCCTATTCCTAATTTTGTTAACCCGGCCTTAGCCAATAAAGCCCCAAGCATCAATGAAAGTGTTGTAAGGATATTTTTAAAAATTAAAGGGTTTTTAGTAAGCCAAGACAAACCTTTTGAAATTAACCCTAATGCTTTTGTCAATGGTCCCTTTAATAAATTATAAATCAAAGTTAAAATATTTTTAAATTCTTTTTGTGTTCTTGCCAAACGCCCCGAAAGCCCGCTCAACTCAATTTTCAAAGCTCTATTTAGCGCTGTTTCTGAGTCTTTATCGTCTTGTGTTTTTGATATGTCTCTTAATTTTTCTGTCGCGCCTTTAATTTGAATTAACCAACCGGCCGTTTGCTTAGTAAATAATTTATATAAGGTATCGGGTGTTAATTTTTGCAAATGCTCTATTAAATTACCTAATCTGTTTGCTCTGTCTTTACCCGATGTCGCTTGCTGTATATACTCTTTGTAACCAGGGTTATAACCTAGCTTATCAACATTCATCTGCGTAGTTAGTTCTCTAACAAAAGCATTAAAACCCGAAGCCGCTAATTCGGGGTGTGTTGCCGTTGTCGATGCCCAAGACGCCACCCCTATACTTTTTCTCATTTTAAAGCCTAACAATCGTAAAGAACCCGAAGTTCTTGTCAAAACATCAACTACGTCTTTATGTATTACATTACCTGTCTTATCCGCAATATAATCAATTTGGTTTCCTATGACCTTAGCATTTTTTGAAAAATCCTTTCTATTAATTCGAAATACATCAAATATTTTACCCATACTGTTAATAAAAAATTTTACCGGTGTATTCCATGCCATTTTAGCAATCATAGCCGTTTTTGTCATTGATAAAATTTGTTTTTCGCCAACACCTAGCTTAGCCACTTCGGTTTGTGTTGCTCTAGTATCTTCAAATGAACCAAGTAAAGGAAATTTTGAATTCCAAGCCCCTTTTCCTTCGGCTTGTAATTTTAACTGTTTAGCGCCTATTTCGCTTATTTTGGCTGGTTTTACTTTTTTCCATTCTTTTGTAGCCCTTTCTCTAGATAAACCTTCGGTCAATACACTTCTCATGCCTAAAAAACCACCAATTCCGCCTATTAAACCGCTTAATTTAGGCATTTTGATTTTGTTTTTTAGTGTACGACCTATGTCTTTAATTTTATCCTTTAATTTTCTTAAGGATTTTAAAGCTTTTCTTATATTTAACTCGAAAGTTTGTTTTAGTTTTAATTTTTTTAATGATTTATTGATTTTATCCGTAGATTTTTTCGCGGTTTTGCTAATTAAAATAAGTTTTTTATTAATCTTATTTAAGTTTTTTGTGACTTTGTCTTGCAAACTAATTAATATACTATGATTAAATGGCATTTTAATTAAGTTTCCTTAACTCTTTATATTCCTCTTCCGCTATTTCTACCGCCCATTCAACTAATTCAACAAAACAACTAATTTCAATTTCTTCAATTAAATATTTCAAACTAACCCCGCCTTTCATATATTTACATATGAAAAAACTTAATTCGCGCCAATCTTGTTGTAATCCGATACATACTTTGTTAGCAAAAAAAATTTAACAACTTCGTCATACAAGCCATCGATATCTTCAACTTCTATCAAATCTAAATATATTTTATTTATTCTATGACCCGCTATCCAACCGAATTTTTTTATAATTTGCATGACATCATCATATAAAAGATCGCTGCCCGGCATAAAATTAATTTGAGACATCATTTCATCAACACTAATCTTTGTCTTATCCACAGCGTCAATGTCTTCTTTAGCACTTGCTTTACTTGAATCTGATTGTATTATTTTTGACGTTTGTTTAATGAATGTAGAGTGTAATTTTTTTAATAAACGACCACCCTCTTCACCTCTAACTTTTATTTCAATTTCGTTGGCTTCTATTATCTCGCCTGTTCGTGTACTTATTTTTATTGGCGTTTTTAATTTATATTCCATTGTTTTCCTTTATTTAATTAAGCTGCTTGACTACCTTTTAAGGTGATTTCAAATTCTTCTTCATTTGAAAAATCCAATTTTTCACTAACCGACATGTTTTCAAATACTAGAACCGAGCCCGAATTAACATCGATAATTTCAATTGAATTTTTTGCAATATTCAAAGCCATTTGCTTAGCCATTTCTTGCCATTTTATTTCATTTCTATAAGGCAGCCTTAATTCACCACCGGCTTCTTCATAATTAGGGTCATGAGTATAATGTATAGACGATCCTACTGTTGATGTTAGTACATTCACAGGCGCTATACCCGGCATGTAACTTGGGTTTTTTGACACTGCCGTTGTGCCTCCGTTAACTATTACGGTATTATATTTTGCCGCTATTTCGGTCATTTTTTACTCCTTAAATTATTCCTATTGTTTCTATGTTGTAATTAATTGATATTACACCTTGCATAGCTCTAAATTGACTCATTATCGGAACTCTTATGGTTATTGAGTAAACTCCATTTACTGAGTTTAATTTTACCGTTAAATTACTCTCAAACCAAGACAAGCTTTCTGTTCCTCCTTGAACTAATAGCATATCTACTAAATGCAAATACCAAGTTTTTAAAGCTGCTTTTACACTTAAAGCATTTGTGACCGCGGCCCCCGGTATTAAATCGCCTGCCGTTGCCCTGGTTTGCGCAAATCGAGTTTTACTATTCACAAAATAATATTCACGAATTGCCGATGCCGAATCAACTGCATTTAAGTATCTAAAGGTTAGATCAGTTTGGCCCGCTGGATTACGTTTATAAGTCGTTACAACTTCCTTTAAAACGGCTCTATCGCCATTCCAAACCATGAAACTGCCGCCTTTGTCAATTAAAGTATTAATAGCCCCTAAACTAATTGATGATTTAGGTTCTGAATATGACATCGGTGTATTATGATAAGGTAAGCTTGATTTTTCAACACCACCGTAAGCTTCGGCTGGGTCGATAGTTAGATCGTTTAATACAGCACCTTCGGTAAGTCTTAAACTTCTTTTTGCCGCAAATTCGGCCGCAAATAAAATGGGTATGCAATTCCATTTCATTTCGTCAAGGTTAGGAAATATAACAATAATTTTATTATTTAAACTGTCTAATGTCGACGCCGCGTCTTCTTGATTACCTTGAATCATCGTAACGCCTATACCGTCTAAAACTTCATTTTCGGTATTATACCTTTCTTCTAAAAAATTGATCATAGCTTCAGTTTGAATAGCCGCATCAAAAACAATTGTTTGGTATCGAGCATTTATATTATCAAAAATATCGTCACTATCGAAACTACCCGAACCGCCATTAAATACCGAACTTGAAATCTCAACACCATCGATTACGGTGTTTAAAACAACCAATTCATGATTAACAGTTCCGTTAACTAAGCAATTAACCTCAACTTCTTTTGTGTTGCCGCCCGCTAAGGCCGCATTAAAAGGAAGCCCGGCATCATTAATAGCTTTTACTATTTTAGCCGCAATTGCCGTATCGGAATCTTCATTTGCTACGCTAACTTTGACGGTAAATTCGTCATCACCTATTCTAAAAAATATATCTTTAGATTCTGTAGCCACCCCATTCAATATTATCGTTGCTTTTGCCGTGCCGCCACCTTCGGGATTTGCCAATGGTAAAACATCGACCTCTACACGATCATTATATTTTCTAAATTTTCTAAAGGCTTTCGTCGCCATTGACGTCGCCCCCAATAAACCATCTAGTCTATTTAAACTAGGGTTTACTACAATTTGCTTCTCGGGTGCGGTACCGCCACCTTCGGCAATTATTAGCACTCGTTGCTTAGATAATTGAGCGCCCTCGTTACCGCTTTTTATTTGTAAAGTAACTAAAGGGCTTGTTAAATCTTGTGTTCTGTTTGACGCCATATTTTTATCCTTTTTTATTTCAATTTAAAAATAAAATTTCTTCGAAAAGTAAAATCAAAACTACACGAATTGTCGTGTAGAAACTGAATATCAAATAAATCCTCAAAATGGTAAAACTCGTAATCGACCACATAATAATTTTGTATTATATTCCTTTCCAAGACACTAGAAAAATTAAGTATAGAGCTTTCTCGGGTGCTTGACCCTCTAACAATGTTGATTAGCAACTTATCATAGCCCGAACAATTGAAAGTATCCATTTGCCCTAAATTAATTTTATATATGATGCCTATCGAATACCTAACTTTAAGGTATTGATCCATTGTTTCGCCATAAACTTCCCTTTCAACCGGGGTTGACATGCCATTAAAATAAACGATAATTATGTTTTCTGTTTTGCTATCATCTACCATTTTGTAAGCAGTATCTCTATTTAGCGCATAATTAATATTAATTTTATGAAAATCGACGATTAAATTAGTTCTTGCTGTTCCGAAAAAAACATCATCTAAAACAACTTTACCATTAACAAAATCATGCGCTCTATTAAAACAAGCGGGGCTATTAGTTTCACTTTCACCTTTTGTTATTGTCCAGTCGCCATTTTTGCCTTCGGCAATTATAATATTACGACGTGTTGAAATTTCGACATCGGTTTCGGTTGTTTTGTCAAAAATAGTAGTTGTTTGAGGAATTCTTGATTTAATCCTTTCGAAAATAGTTGATAACATACTCATGAGGAATAAAGCCTAAAATTATTTTTAAAAACTTTTACTATGATATCTTTAATTTTATTTTCATTATTTAATACTGACCTTGTATAATTTGGCCTTGGCTTCATTTTTTGAGTGCCTAATTCTAAAAATGTAGCGTAAACAATCTTTTTATTACCCGCCCCGAATTCCATACTATTAAAATTTTTCTTTTCATATCTAATTGTTTTGCGTAATTGACCCGATAAATTATTAGGCGAATCATAAGGCCTAGATGCTATGTGATTACGGCCTTTAATCTTATAAATTCTACCAAAACTTATTCTATCCATATTTTGTCGAGCTTCTTTAACTAAAAATTTTCCAATTTCTTTTAGTAAAATATCAAAAATTTCTATTCTATTATATTCCATTGTTATTTTTCGATGTCGGGAAATTCATAATCCTTTTTTGGCTTTCTTTTTGGGGGTTTTTTTGGTTTTCTACCGCTAGTTTGGCTTTGGGCTGGTCTAGATTCGCTTTCTTGTGGTTCAGTTTCGCTTGAATCCTCATTAATCGGATTCAAATTAAATGTTTGACCGCCTCCAAAAGTTTGATCCGTACTTGGCGGGGCTATTCTTGAGAATGGATTAGTGCTTAATCTATCAATGCAGTTGAATTGGATTAATCTGTTTTGATTATCTATATTTTCTATAGTAATTATTTGATAACTACCGCCACCACCTTTAATTAAATCGTCAATTTCAACCTTATCGAAATTATTTTCGGTATATCTAACCGATATAACATGGGTTATTACGTCATTTTGATTGAACGAATATTGCAAATACTCATTAGGAGATATGCTTTTGACCCTTCCTTTCGCAAAATGATAAGGTAAAGAACCTTCAAATCCCGGTACATTGCATTGATCTAAATCGCCTTGCAAAATCTGTTTAGTAAAGCTTAAATCAACAATAAAATCATTTTCATAGGCAATAACATCACTATAAACTCTATTACCTTGGTGTTGAATCTCATTACTTTTCACTACGAAATAATTTATTTCATTAAAAGTAATACTATCTTCTTCTTCAACTTTTTCGATCATAAGAAAACGAGCCGCCCTAATACCCGAATATTGCGCAAATAAACCTATTTTATCGTTTTTATTGGGGGTTAAATTTAGATCGTAAGGAAAAATAGTAGTTGAGTTCTCATTATGAGAACCCAAGCCACCGTGTTTAGTTATTAAACTATTAATATTTTTCATAAAAGTATTTTAGTTCGCATTTGCAATGGTCTCAACAAAGTCAAAACATCAATATCTTCAATTTGCTTTGTGTTGGTATTTGAAACGCCACCTAAGGTCCATTGTAATTGTCCAATTTTTTCGCTTTTTATATTCGATTCGCTATTATATTCGACCGTAAATCTAACACCTAACAAAGCAGTCGCTAATTTTACAGAGTTGGGGATCGTCTTTAACCCATTTCTAGGAAATTTCAACAACTGATTTTTGATAGTAGGCAAAAATTGATACGAAAAAATCCCGTCAACACCAAAACTAGCTTGCATTAATAAAACTTGTTTGTCTTCGTCATTTTCCAAAGATAGCCATTGCGAACCATCACGTTGGGCTTTTATGAGCTCGTCGGCCTCTTCTAAGCTCAAATAACTAGTTGCTAATTCGAAATTTTCGGGGGTGCTTGCTAAAAAAGTCATAATCTACTCTTTAAAATCACTAAAATAAATAGCGCATTTTTGTTTTGTCTTGAATGCCTTTCTTAAGCCATCACGCCGGCTTTTCCAAAAACCATCAATATAGCAAATATGATCATAACTAAAAGTTTTTTTACTTTGATTTTTGTCTTCATTTTTAACAGTTTCTTTAAGCACTGTCTTTTGTTTTTTCATTTTTAATGCCGTTTTTGCCATTTCTTTTTTTTATACTTTGTTTTCCATAAATTGCAATACCCGCCTCATTTGGAGTTTTGTAATAAATCCTTGTTGATGGGTCGCTTTTTTGATAGTACCAACCTTGATTTTTTTTCATTATATCTTTATATGATTTTGGGTATTCAATTTCATTAGTTATGGAAATATTAAGATTTTTTTTAGGGCGCCCCATATTATTTTTACTCTCCGCCGACTTTTACTTTTATTTGGATTATTTTAGTTTCTTTAATGTTATAACCAGCTTCATATTGACCACCTGATATTAACTCCGCTAAACTCAAACCAAATGTATTAGCATAATTACCAGCGCCAATATTAGTAGTTTTCTCACCAACAAAATTAAAGCCAACGGGGTGCATAATAAAAGAAACTCTCATGCCTAATACTTCTTTTCCCGAACCGTTACCGCTCATTGGTTTGCGATGATAACTTATTGGATTTTTAAACTCAGTTTGCGCGAATGCAAAAGCACCTTCCTCTAATATAGAAATGACACCATCTTTTAGATTATCATCTAAAACAATTGGTATCGAGCCCAAATAAGCAAGATTACTAGCCCCACCCATTCTTTTTTCTATACTTTGACCATATTTTGACCCATCCGTACCAGCGTCAACTCTTATTGTAGCTTGTTCACCAATTTTTAAAGGTTCTATAAGTGGATTTTTTATAGTACCATTACGTTGTTTCATTAAAATATCTGCTACGGTTGCCGAATTCATATAAAATCTTGAAAAGCTTTTATAACCAGCATCACCTTTAATACCTTCGGCTTGTTGAACTAATCCTTGGCTAAAATTAGCGGTTCCATTCCCAACGGTAATTCCAGTAATATCGCTCATGCCCGCTAATGTAGCTGCCATAAGGGTGTTGTAATAGGTAATTAAATCTTTAGCGATAAAACCATTCAAAAAGGCAACTGGGTCTAAAGCTTTAATTAAATCACGTTGTATGGTTTTAACGTTAAACCATCTGTTTTTATAATGAGTTTTTGTTTTGTAAGTTAGGAAAAATGGATCTTCTGCGGTGGCTTCGTCATCGCTTGTATTACCGGTATTCCATTCGGCGTGATCATAACCACTATAACCTACTTCTAATACAGCCGGTAAATTATCACCTGTTGCCAAATAAGCATTTAAATGGTCTCGGCCATTGCTTCCGACCATTGTAATTGAGGGGTTATTAATTAGGGTGTTTGCATATTCACTTTCTAAATAACTTAGACTATGAAAATCATTATTACCTATAATGTCTTCTAAACTTTGCTGTGTAACTGCCATGTAAATTCCTTAATTTTTTTATTTTTTAAGGAATCCACCTTGTTACGTTCTTAAGAATCCACTTCGGAACGTCCGTTATTTAAATTTAAAAAAACAATTTTAAATCCATAAAATCATTTTTAATTTTTAAATAAAGTATTTTATATATTAAAACGCTTATCTATTTAATAAAATATCTTCCATTGTTATATCGTATCTAGGTGTATAAGCTTTTTTACTTATATTACCGCCTATATTAGGATTAGATTCGCCCGAATTTTGGGCTTTTATTGAAAAAAACATCTCGTTATTTTCTTTAACGGCCTGTTCTTGCATTCCTTTGATAACATCTTCTAAGCTAGCGTCTTTGCCGCCCATTCTCAATGTAGTATTATCGTCTTTTTTGAAAGATATTTTGCCATCCTCAAATTTAGCGGATCTTTTAATATCATTAATAATATAACTAGTTGCTTGAGGTCTTGCTTTGTATTTAGGTAATAGAGTAGCGATATCTTTTTCTAAGGCCATATTAAGTATTCTATCGTCCATTTCTGCTTTAATATTTAGTTTTTCTTCGTTTAATTTATCAATTTCTTTTTTTAAATTGAGCATTTCGGCTTTTGTAGTATCGTCAAGATTTTTTTTCTTGTTTAACGATTCAATTTTATCGTCGATTTCTTTTTCAACATCAGTCGAGTCAGAATTAACACCTATTTTAAGTAAAGCATCTTTATACTTAGTTTTTATATTATCTCGTGTTTTGATCATATCAAATCTCTCAAGTTGATACGCATTAATTTGTTTATCCAAACCGTCAAGATGAATTTTAAGTTTTTCGCAAACAGACTTTACAATTTCTTGATTTTTAGAATCAATTTTTAGATTCAATAATTCTTCAATTTCATTCATATATTAACAATATAATAAAAAAATAAAAAAAAGAATAAAATAAACAAAAAACCCCTCTGAAATTAACTACAAAGGGGTTAATTTTATAATTATTCTTTAATAAATGGTCTTATAAAACCATTTGCTTGATTTTTATGGATTGAATCCGGTCGAATCATAGTATGACTTCCATTGAAAACATAATATTCAGTGGACTCATTTATCGCTTGAAACCCAACACCTAAAGTCCATATTGACTTCCCATCTTTTTGGCTTGAAAATGGCTTGCCTTTAATTGTAACCGGTTTGTAAGCAAAAAATAATCTTATATGATCTTGATTATCGTAGCCTTGCCTAATGCTTTTTTTGTTTGGCATCAAAATAAAATCTCTATAATTTACCGCCGAATCTTCGCTAACAAAAAGCGCTATTTGATTTTTTGAATTAAAAAGAGACGCGTTTTCAACCCTATTATCAAAATAAACGACGACTTGGTATTCAGAAGAATTCAAATCAACACTATAAAAACTAACTCGCGTAACTATTTTATCAATATAAGCTTTATAATCCAATTCCTTTTGTGTACTTGAAC
>JACSEJ010000049.1_pt1 | contig 12509 bp, 17 predicted proteins | sample 8225461 | NCBI WGS metagenome assembly JACSEJ01 (sample SAMN15704941, study PRJNA253121) | viral metagenome | isolation source: viral RNA from sea star tissue | host: Pycnopodia helianthoides | place: USA:Seattle Aquarium | collected 2013 | reverse complement strand
GCATAGAACCACGGGTCAGTCTCTCTTATCCCGAAGAAAGTAATAATTTGTTGTAAAAAAGTCCTTCAGGATATTAGTCACCACAGTTTCAGGTTTAAGAGAAGATGTTATACAAACTCAACTATCATTGCAAACTCCTAATCCTGAATAAAATTAGGTAAATTTGAACAGATAATAAACATATGTTTTACTGCAACGGTGCTCCAAAAGACATAAAATTGTGAATTCAGTAACCCGCACTGCTCTCTATTCTACTTACAATCCAAATACATCCTCACGGAAGCCCATATCAAGACTGCCGCACTATTTGTTCACTAATGACTTCAGAAGGTGATCAGCAACTCATAAAAATATTCCTCTGCTGAGAGAAAGTTGAAATGTATGTCTCAAATATAGATTCCAGCCATGGCCGATTGTTCATGATACCAAACCTGTCGATAGAGGATCTAGTTTATCGATACATGTGCTCTCGGGGTTTGATCTTACATTTTACCAATAGGGACTATGATCTATCTTCAAACATCTTATGTAAGTCTTTCTCGTCTTTTACTCTTGCCTCGTGATTAAACAACATCTCTATAGTGGGTTTTTCAGATTGTAAAGTCCTTTCTCTATACTGTGGGTTTTTTGACCTTCCTATTTTATAGTAACCTGTGTTCTTATCAATCATAACATAAACCTTTGTAAATTTTTCTTGCATCTGTGCAGGAGATTTATCTTTAATAACATCTTTTAAATTTGTTACATAAATTCTAGCATCATTACTAACTTCGTTTAAGTTGCAATCTAAAACAACACCTAAAACAGTAGGTTTTTCATCTCCATAACAATAATCAAAATCTCTATGTGGCATAAATCTTATGTCGGTAGCCTTAAAATAAAAAACCTCGTCTCTCTCCATTAAATCTCTAAAGCCGTAAAAGTGCTTAAAAGCATTATCCTTATCCTTAATTTGATATATTTTATTTTTTTTAGGATAGAGTTTTTTAATCTCCTTTTTATTTTCTCTACACCATTCTATTCTCTCTTTTTTTAGTTCTGATAACTTTTCTCTAATAGATTGCATTTTATTATCAAATTTGTTTAGTTCTTCTATTACATTCATAATTTTTAGTTTTAGTGATATCATAACTGGACGCAATGTTTTCTTTTCAATTTTTTCAATTGCTTACTAAATCTACCGCTCCATTTACAATAACGTAGTAGTTTGTTTCACTCGCGGAAGTTTTTGAAATGTCGGACGATATAGGTGTTTTTAATTGAAATGGAAATAATAATTTTGGTGCTTGTATCTTTGTATCATTTTTTCAAACGTCTCCGTCTTTAATCAAACCGGTTTTACGACCAAAAACGGTAATACCCGACATTATAGACGCTCCGAATACTTCTACTTGTATTTCGTCTATCGGTCTATCTCTTAACTTAAACTCGTCTAATGTTATTAAAGGTGTTTTAGTATTTTCATTATTTAAAATAGGGGATGCATACCCTTCACCGGGTGCGCTAAATTGTGGGTAGTTCGTAATTGAACGACCGGAACGCGATAACTCATTAGTAATATTATTAAAGGTTGCTACTGTATATAATAAACTATTATCGTCAATATTGAAATAACTTACTACCTCGGAAATGTAAAATAGGTTATCTGTATTACTTTGCGGAATTATATAAAACTTAAACAAGTCTCGGTCTTGTATTTCCCAATCGTCATAACGTATTTTAATCGTCTTTTTAGATCTTTGCGCGACAAAATCGGTATCTACATTGCTTTCGCTAAAATCAACGCTTGTAATCGTATCTAAACGAATACCACGTTTGTAAATACCCGGTTGATATTCTTTGGTTAAAAATGTATCATTATCGTTAATTTTTTTAGCGCTTGTACTGTTTTCTCAATTAACTAAAACGCTATCTCTACCGGAAAATACCTTCTCAAAACCTCCGAAGTCCGCGGGGTCGTAATCTTTTGTAGTTATTCCAATTTCACTACTATTAGCGGTTCCTAATATTATTTTAAAAGGAAATGAATAAATATAATTGCTTGTCTTAATATCTAACTTAGGTACTTGCGACTTGCGTATTAAATTAACTCGTTGACGTTGGTTTAGTAGCGACATTATTTACCTCTTTCTTTACTTCGTTAGGGTTTTGCGGGTTCTCTTGTTCCTCTTGCGCTAAGTTTTCGTTTTGTAGTTCATTAACCATTTTAAAAGTCTCTTGTTGTTTTTGTTGTTCCGCTTCTTGTTCTGAATTAATTTTATCTACAATTTCTTGCGCTTCCTCCTCGCTTATATTTCTAATTTCCGCTATTGCTTCGGTTAGGGTTAATAAACCGTTGTCTCTTAGTAAAATAACGTTGTTAATGGTCTCTGTGCGACTAACTCCGGTATTCTCGTTGATAAGAAACGCGTATTCTCTTTCCGTTTTTCCTTCAACTTCCTCTTTGACTTCTTTACCTTCAATAATTAAGATCATATCAATTAACTTTAACATTTTCTCAATTAAGTAATCACGCTTTAACTTATTGGTTGAAAAATCTTTCTTGCTACCAAAAAGCGTCGCGGTCGCACTATTTTGGACTACGTCCGATACGTCTGCGGAATAACCCGCATTATCAAAATACTCGGTTTTAATTTTCTTAATAGTATCAAACAATTCCATTATGTAATTTTGCGTAGGTTGTATTTTTTCAAACGGTGGTACTTGTCCCGCTCCTCCTGGTTGTTTTATATTAAGAAGTAATTGACTTGTTAGTATCTCGTTTTGTTTGTCCTCGCTATTTAATTGTTTAATCTCTTGCGCGTTATAGGTTCCTATTACTCGCGTTCCTCCTATTTCGGTTTCACGCTTAATAGTTCTGTATAAATGATTAATTAACTCAACCATTTCCTCGCTTCCGTAAGTATCTTTAAGCATATCGTAAGAATTATCATATACTCCGTCTCCGCTCATTGTACTCGCTCATATCGGTTTATTTAAAAACTCTATTATCGGTATAAAACCTAAATTATGGTTTCAAACTCCTTCAATCTTTTCCTCGGGTTTCAACTTCGCGTTCATAGTATCTAAACTTACTTGTTGGTCGTTCTTGTTAAATAAATCACGTACTACCTTCTTGTCGTCTCAACTCTCGCGTATCGTAAATATGTTATTAGCAATTACTGTACGTTTGTATAAGACCGCTAATTTAGGTGTTATATGTATTTTAGCAAGCGAATTAACCCAATCGGGTTTAGCAATCTCTAATCGGTATTTACCTGCTTTATTTTTGCTAATAGTAGCAATAGCGCGTCCCTTCTTGCTTAGTCAATAAACTAACGAATACAAGAATACGTTTATTTCGTTTAAGTCAAAAACCTTATTTAAGAAGTTTTCTACTTCCTCGTTTTCGCTTGTTAGTTGTACTCCGTTTCCCAATAGCAAGTTCGCTGCGTGTGTCGCTATTGCGTGTTCTCCGTCTCAATAATTTAATAGTTTTGTTTTTGTTGTGTTAGTACTCATATTACTCCTTTATTATCTAATCGCTAAATTAAAGTCTCTTGTTAAATTATACATTATGAACGATACCGCGTATTCCATACAATCAATACTATCATTGTCTTTATCTATTCTCTTACCATTGTCGTCATATTGCGACGTCTGTAATTCTCTACACAAGTTAGGTAAATATTTAAAGTTGAAATATATTTTCTTTAATCTCATAGCAAGCGTTAGGTGGTCTATTCTTTGCGATATTTCGTATTTGATACAATCTTGGAATGTTAACCAACGAACACCTCGGTATTGTGCTTCCGCGTTTAATAGTTCTATAATTGCGGTCGCTGCGTAATCAACTTGTATCATTGTTCCGCGTCTCATTTTAGGAATTTTATTTCCTCACTCTAAATAGAAATCAATGATATCGCTTACCATTTCTCTATTGGTCTTAAAGCGGGGGTTGTCCTTGTTTGAATGTGTATACTCGTCTAACGCTAACCCAAACGACGAATTAAAACCAATCGCTCATAGTTGTGCTGCGGTAGTATCTCTACGTTCTCCTCAATCAACTCCTCCGGTAAAATAATCGGTCTTGTATAATCAATTCCCTAATTCTTTAATATCTGGTATCGCTTCAAAATAACCCGCGTATACTGCTCCTTGCGCTATACCCGGCATTCCAAGAACGGACACCCTCGCACGGACGGGGTCGTACTTCAATAACTCAATCATTTGGTCGCGTTCTCCTTGCGATATGAACGGGTTTAATATGTATGTTGTGTAATGTATGATATCTTTATTCTTAACTTTAAATTGTTGGTGCTTCGTTGTTAATAGGTGCTCGTTGTAGGTCATTATATTATTTAATCTCTCAATGTATCAATGTAAGATACTCCAAGGGTTAGTTGCGTATATAAACAATTGTTGCTTATAACCTCTAACCGCTTCCTTAATAGCGTTGACCTTATCGAATGTAATTTCACTAATCTCCTCAAAAACAACTACTGTATAATCTTTGTTTAGTCCCGTAGCAAGTCCAAGGTTAGCGGTGTTCTTACCTTCCGTTTTAATATTAGTCTCTAACGCAAGTACTCTTATTGTGTTCTTTTGATATTGTATTGTACGCGTACTCTTGTTGATTAGTATGTTCGCTATGTTTAGTTCGCGACATAGATTAGATAATTCTAAAAACAACTCCTGCGCGTCTTTTACTTTGTTTCTAACTAAATAACTATCAATCTTTAAGTTCGGTATTATAAGCGCGCTTACTACGAAGTTTTCGTATGCTCTTGTCTTACCGCTCTTACGACTACCCGACATATAAACATTATTGATATTAAGTTGTTCCCCTCTTATCATACGGTTTAATAACTCGTTGTAATATTGAAAATGGGTTAGTTGTTGCAATGAATTAACTTTCAAGTTTATTACCTCCTTCGTTAGACGACGATATAAGAACGTTAACGGTTTGATTATCTACGGGTTTATTATCTGTATAATGAAACGTTGTTTTTAATAAAAATATTGCTCCGATCATTTCTTTACCTCCGCTTAATACAAGACTTTCCAATTCCATACCGATAAACGCTACCGCTTTTTTGTGCGCTTTGCTAAACGCTTTATATTTTTTCGGTTGTGCTAACCAATCGCTTGCGTTAGACGACGAATAATTACACTCATAATATAAACGTTTCTTGGTTGGTCGCTTCTCTATGGTTAAGCGCGGTATTTCCTCGTACTGCTTTAATCACGCGTTTATATCATTTGCAACCTTCTCGCTACGGTGTATTGCGTTCGCTATATGCTTTAACGTCGCTTTACGCGTTATTAACGGGTATTCTTTATTCTTTTGTTCCATATTATCTAATTATATAAAAAAACGTCTTATTTGACGTTTAATTAATAATATTAGTTGTGTGCTGTTCGTGCTAAATCTACAATATGGTCTGCTTGTTCTTTTAATATACTTGTTTCTTTTTCTATTCTTTCTAAACGGTCATTTCCTTCCATTTTAAACATAACTTTTAAATACTCGCTTTCTTTAACATATTTAATATCGCTAATAATCTTATCTAATAGTTCGCTTGTTCTATCTTTTATTTCTTTACTCATTTTTTATTATTTACTGTCTCCCTTATTCTTGTCTCGCTGTAAAATTGTGCTAAACCGCGTTTGCTTTTAATATCTTTCATTGCTATCGCTAAAACTAATCTATCTGTCCCCGACAATGTTTTTAATGTTTCCTCTTTATCAATAAAATATTGTAGATCTTTAATACATTCCTTTGCTTTCGCTACTAATTCCTCGGGGTGAACGTCTTTTCTATATTTACTCATTTTAAAACTCTATGCTTTCTCAATCTACCTCTGGTTCATTGCTTTCCGGTTCCTTATCTATTTCCTCTACCTTATCGTCTCAACCGCTTGTTTCCTTCGGTTCCTCTATTTCTGCGTTAGTCTTAGTGGTCGCTGTTCTAATAGGTTTATATTGATCTATAACAAGTTCAAAATACCAACGCTCGTTTCATTTATATTTTTCTAAATGTCCTTCAATATAGCAATTTTGGTTAATCTCCGCGTTCTCATTAAAATAAGAATTACCGTTTCACATTTTACAATTAAAATAATCGTGCGCTTCGGAATGTTCGCGCTTGCTTTTTATACTAAACTTAATAAATGAATTACCGTTCTTAGTTATTACACGATCTTTAATATCTACTATTACTGCGTGTCCGCTAATCTTAATCATTCTTGTCCTCAAAAACGGGACGTAATAATTTTAGTTCGCTTTTAACTTCCTCGGTAAGCGCTGTTATTGCTTCCTCTACAACTTTTTTTAACTCGTGCTCTACTTTCTTATCATTCTTACGCTTTGCGTAGTATTGCGCTGTAAGTCCTGTTTGTGTAATTTTAATATGTTCGTTAAAGTTCTTTAATTTCTTTTGTAAAAACTTTAATGCTTTCTTACTTCTTGGGTCGTCGTCAATATCTATTTTAACCGCTTTAATTAGCAACTCTCATTTATTTTTTAGTTCTAATATCTCGCTTGTTATATTGTCTCAACGCTCTCCGTTGGTTAATGTTTCTTTTATTACTATCATTAAAAATTATACCTTTCGTCGGACGTTCAAATTAAATCATTTCGTGGGTCTTGGTCGTCGTTTCTATCTCAATCTATTAAAGGTTTTATTTTTTTTAATAGGTTTCTTGCTTCTACTTTACCGTCTAAGTTTAGAATATTTTTATCTTGTTGATATTCTAAGATTATTTCAATTACTCCTATTTCCTCGTCTGTAAGAATAATTTTTTTATCTTGCGGTTCCGCTATCATTTGTTTAATTGTTGTTTTCATAACTTTTTTATTTCCTTTTGTTTTGTCTACTTATAGTATACACTAATCATAAATAAAACTATCGTTTATTTTTTAAATATAAAAACTTGCTTACTCTTGTTGGAAGCAACAACAATTTCCGCAAGTCAATTTTTTTATTATTTGATACTATCTGTATGCTTATATTTATCAATTATATCATAGTAGTTATCGCGGTGAAATCTAATTTCGTTTATTAAATTAGGGTATTGTTTTCTAATTTTGCGATTACTTTTATAGATCATTAAAAAATTATCGTATAGCGTGTTTGCGCTCGCTTTACGAATGGTTTTTATTTCTTTCAATTTATTATCGTTCATATAACTCCTTCCTTAATCTTTCTAATCTATTCTCTAATAAAGCGTCTGGTTTTAAGACAATCAATATTAAATATTTTATTTTTCATTCTACTCAATTTTTCATTATTTAATTAATTTATGTACTAACAATCGTACGTCCTTTTTAATGTCTTTCAATTGTTTCTCAACGTTCTTATTCTTAACGTTTAGTTTTTGAAATACTATTTCTAATTTTTGTTCTTGTTTCTCTAATCTAATAACGCGCTCTTTAAGTTCGCTTAATTCTTTAAGGTTTGATATTAATTTTCTTAATCTTTTAAACATTATATTAATTCTCCTGTAATTATTATATTACCTGTAATTGTTGTATTAGTAGGGTTAAATATTCTCAATTCTTTACTCGTTCTATCAAAATCAAAACGTCCATTTAAATAAGTTGCTGTGGGGTTTTGTTGTAAAAATGGGAAATCAATATAGTTTTTAGTCCCATAACCTATTAAGTCGTTTAATCTTTCTATAAAAATATTGTAATTACCAAAATTAGAATTATCTATAAAATAAAATTGTAAGTTTTTATATAATTTTAAATCTATTGTATCTCCTATTATTGTTCTTTTAAGTGATATGGTAGGGTCTATTGCTTTATTGTATAATTCTACTCTTGCTCCTCCCCCTCCTGGTGTTCCGGGGTCTCCCTTCGCTCCTTGTTGTCCGCGCGCTCCTCTTTCTCCTTTAATACCTTCGTTTCCCATTTCGGTAAATGTTAGGTGGTATGGGTTTGCTATCTCTCCGGTGGGTGTTCTTAAAACTTTAATTAATAAGAATAGTAAATCTCCCGCACTAATTCCGTGTGGTATTGTAAAAAATGTTGTTCCGGTTTGGTGTATGTTTCGTCCTAAATAACCGCTGGTCGTTGTTTCTAAATTGGAATACAATAAGTAGCGATTATTATTAAAATTGAACGCTCCCGATACGTCAAACTTAGCGTAGTAATCTCCGTCGCTGTTGATAAAACCGTCCGTTGTAAAATCTGCTCTTATTAATCTATCTTTACCGCTTGTCGCTATCTCTTGTCGGTAGTCCTCATTAATAACAAGTCCTCCGTTAGTTTGAATATCAAACATTTTTTTAGTAGATATAGGGTTGTTCGCTCACCCTTTAACGGTTCTCTCATAATTATCGTCTCGCGCTGGTGTTGTGCGTGAAACAATATTTTGGAAGTTTTGGTTTTTATAAACGGGTAATTTTCCGCTCGCTCCTTTTTCGGACAACTCCGACAACTCTAAATAAGACCTCTTAGTTAAATCATATATGTGCGGTGCGGAAGTATAAACCGCGGGACTAAACGTTCCCTCGGTGCTCTCTAACGCGGTATTTTTTAAACCTTGTATAGTCATTCTAAAACTATAAGTATAACCGGTCTCTAAATCTACAACATTCTCTTTAAATCAATTAAAAACTTGGTCTTTAATATCTTTATCATTGTCTAAATCGGAATAGTTAAAATCTTGCTCGTATGGTGCGCTAATAACTCCGGTCGTAAGGTTATGTATTCCGGTTGATATTCTAAACATTTTATTAGGTGTTGTAAATAATAATTTAAAATAAAATAATTGTTTTATAAAATATTTATCGTCCTTCGCAACCGTAAAATTGTACTCATTAACTCACGTGTTTAAATTAGGAATAGGTATTTTATTAACTTTATCATTAATAATAATGTGTTGTGCTGCTAAACTCTTATTAGAATAGTCCTTATATAGTATTCTTTGTCCTATTTCTAAATTGTCTAATTGCGTATTTTGGTTTGCTAAATTAATATGGTTTTGGTAATTGGTATCTAAACTTCCTAAACCTTTATCTTGTCCCTTGTTGTCGTTAAACATTTTTTGGGTTAACGGTGCTTGCGGGTAGGTTATGGGGTCGTAAATAGTATTTAAAATATACCCGTCCGCTCCGAATAATACGGTTTTTTTAATTAATGGTGCTATTAATAAATCAACGTAATCTTTATTTGTTGCGTCGGTCTTGTTAGTAGGTGTCGCTAAGTTAATAATTTTATTATTCTCCGCGTCGTAATCTCATTTACCTCCGTTGTCCGCTACGTCTTTCATACTTGCGGGTATCTTTGCTGTCTTAGAAAACGTGTTAGATAAACTACCGTCTGCGTCAAAATATTTTAACTTAGCGATATTCTTTGCTATGTTGCTATGGTTTTCCGCACTTAATAAATTAAGGTTTAAAATCTTATTATTGTTAACGGTTGCGTTAGATAATAAATAATTTACAACTCCTAAACCGTCCCTATAAGTAGTAGCAATAGTATCATTCTCTATTTTAGCAAAATTGATAACAACGCTATCGTTATATGTTTCCTCAAAACTTCCAAAAACCGTATCTTTATAATAAGGTGTTTTTATTAAGAAACCGAAATACTCCGCGGGTAGTTCTTGTAGTTGTGCGGTCGCTTTTGATACGTTTGAATTACCAACCGCGATATTCTCGCTTCCAACTTGCGGGTTTAAACCGTTTTCATTATAAAAATTAACTAAGATCAACGCTGCGTTTTGAATATTTAATTTATCGTTATCGGTAATTGTGTTCTCGGTTCAATCTTTACGTAAGTTTCCAATATTACTATCTGCTAATATTCTTAAACTCGCGTCCTTAATTAATTTATTAATCTCTTGTTTATCTATGTCGCTATCTGCGGTGTCCTCGTAGTTGTAATATTCTAAAACTTCCTCTACGGTTAAAAATTGTAATATTTGTATCATTTTTATAATCTAATTCCTCTTGTTATTTTGCTTGCTTTGCTACTCATTAAAGCGCTTATATCTGCTCTTAGTTTTTTATTTTCTTGGAAAACATTAGCAACCTTCTGGTAAGTTGCGGAAGTCTTTGTACCTCCGTGAAGGTATTGGTTTCAAAAAATAGTACCTGCGTGCGCTTTCGCTTCTTTCATAGCGTTCCAAACTACCTCCGGTACTCCGTAGTAGGTGTAATCGGTGCTTGCTTTTTTAATAGACAATGTAAGATTACCCGTTCCGCTCGCTGTAAACTTATCAAACGTCCCGCTAAGCAATCAACTACTATTTAGTATTGCGAAGTCCGTTTTTTGTCCCGTGTCCTCTAAACCCTCATTGATATCTAACGCTATCTCTCGTCGCTCTTTGGTCGTCATAACCTCTAATTTTTTTTCTAACTTTAACGGGTTAGTATAAAGGTCGTTAATTAGACCGCTTATTTTTTTACGCTTTCCTAACTTGGAAACCAACTTTGCGACGCTTTTTAACTCCGGTGAATAAATAAATAATCTTGCTAATATACTAAACATAATTATATATATTATAATCTTTTTTAAATAAAAAAACGCTCCATATAGGAACGTCCGAATAGTGTTTAAATAAAAACTGAAAGGAAATTTAAAGCATATGTTATAACACTATTCTTAAATTAATTATATATTATTAATCTCATATTTTATTTTTTTGTTTACTTGCAATAATTTTTTTAAGGTCGTCAACTTCATTACTATATTTTTTAATACTATCGGTTGTTTTCTTAAAGTTCTTTCCAAGCGCTTTAACTTCGGTTGTCGCTATCAATTCTCATTTTTTTAATCTACCTTCCGCGGTAAATAGTTTTTTCCTTGCGCTTCTTAATTCTTTAAAATTAAGTTGTTCGGTTTGTTTAACTTCATTCTTTCCGCGTAATTCCTCTGCGAAGTGCGACATTATGAACGCTTCCGCTTCGTCGTCCGAAGTTATCAATTTATTATTACCATACTTATTTTTTAATATCGCGTTAGCAATATTTAAGGAATGTTCTTTTGTATACTCACCTTTTAAATGTTTATTTTTATCTTGTATTCTACTCTGTCATTCTTGCGCTTGTATATATTTAAGCGTGCTATTTTCTCACGACCCGGGGAACGTTAATACCATTTGCGTTAATATACCTTGTGTATACATTCCCACCATATGCGTCAACATATTGCTAACTCTAAAACTATTAGATCTTAAATTGTATTCTATAACTACAACAAACTTTACTTTTCCTTTTATGTGTTTTTGTAAGCGTCAAAACAAACCGCTAAGATATGTGTTTATTAGAAACGACTGGTCTAAATAATAGTTATCTCCGATTAAGTGTTTTTTAGGTGTAGTATCAAAAACTCCGCTTTCGTAATATTTGTTATTAACGATTACTGCGTACCCCGTTTTCTTAGTTGCAACGTCTAACGCTATTTTAATGTATTTAGTTTTTTGCTTCATAATTAATAATCGTTGACTTCTGCGTCTACTCCGTTATTTTCCTTATCTAATTCTTGCGCTTGTTGTTTTTTTAATCTTTCTATTTCTTTCTCTATTGCTAACTCCTCTGCGCTTGGTGGTTCAATATGACGACTATCAAACGTATATTTTTCGGTTTCCTTTTCTTTTTTTTCATTACACAAACCTACGAAAATACCGAATATATCGTTTAACATAGGACGCGTAAGGTTTTCATTAAATAAATTAGTGCTAATATTTTTTCCTCTACGTTCATTATAGATATCAATTGCTTGGTACATTATATTTTTAACTAAGGTTTTTTCCTCGTCGTTAAACTTTCTCGTTTGTTCGTAATATGTTTTATAGCAACTCCCGTAAAACTTCATAATATCATTTTTAGAAGCACCCCCAATAGTTAAATCGTTGTCGTCCTTATTGTCTTTTCCATTGATATTTAAGTCCTCGGTATCTTGCGTAAATATATTTGATAACGCTGCTATTCCTTTTACTGCGGAAACCTTCGCGCGTTTCTCTGCAATCTTTAAACAAGTATTTAGCAACGTGTAAAAATCTTGTCCCGCTTTTCCTTTTTCTCTATTGTTGCTACTTCCTAAACCTTCACCGATTATAATACCTGCGCTATTTATGATTATTACTTTTACTGTATATAAACAAAACTCGCGGTCGTAATCTACGATCTTATCAACTAAATCGCTCTTTGCGTGTAGTCCAAAAATAATTAATATCTTTTCCGCTCCCGGTTGTAGCAATGTTGGTTTACTTGTTCCCGGAATTACTCCGTAATCAACTTTCCTAACTAATTGGTCTTTAAGCACTTGTCCGATATCGTTAATTGCTTTTACCTTTTGTTTTACGACACTACTGTCTAAATCTACAACTTCTAAACTTTTACCTTCCTCTCTATAACTTTCTACTATTGCGTTTTTTACTTCCTCACTGGGTGATAATTTTTTATCTTTTTTCATATTTTTATTTCCTTATGTTTTAATTATTTTAAAGTCGCTAAACTCTTTATCTATTTCGTCTCTTATAAAATTATTATAATACGCTATTGCGATACTTAATT
>JACSEJ010000048.1_pt1 | contig 12519 bp, 11 predicted proteins | sample 8225461 | NCBI WGS metagenome assembly JACSEJ01 (sample SAMN15704941, study PRJNA253121) | viral metagenome | isolation source: viral RNA from sea star tissue | host: Pycnopodia helianthoides | place: USA:Seattle Aquarium | collected 2013 | reverse complement strand
GGAAGTTACGATTTTCGCCAAAATGGCGTTTAACCAATTCATTACCAATAAGTAGCAATTTATCATCTGTAATGTCTTGGTGCTGTTCTTCAAATGAAACGATATAATGCATTTCATTGCTTTTCTGTTTCGAGGTTAATCGACTATTAAAGTCTGACTCGATAGCATTGGCTGATTCATTAATATCACCCATATTTACGGGGATATTACCACTAATGCGAGTGGCTTTATTTAAAACGTACTTTGCGAGGTTTTTTGTGTTGGGCTGAATGCGGGGCACTTCTTTAATTAACATTATTTAGCCCCGTCTATAAATGCTATTAGTTCAGCGCTCCCTTTGATTATATGGGGGTGGATTTTTTCTGAAAAAGTCCCTTGAAGATAATCGAGAATGTATTTTATTATCGCTTCGCTATGCTTTTTCTCTACCACATAAGCATTTGCAGCTTCTCCACACTTGATAAGATTATTATCTAATGCGAGGTTTATAGATGAGTTGGTAAACTCTTTTTCGTAAACTGAAAATTCATTAAAGAAATTACACAGCAACTTAAAAAAATCTTGTTTTGGAAATTTCTCTTTATACTCTCTGTATTCTTTTTCAGTGAAGCTAATCGTGTATTGCTTCTTTCTTTTTGAATGACTATCGTCAAATAGCGAAGAATTTATAATCGCTGCAAAATCTGGCATTGTGGATGTTTTTATGTCAAGCGTCTTGAATCGAAAACGACTAACATCGAGCTTCATCTTTATTAAATTTCGAAGGGTGTTGTTTATGCGCCTATTGATTTCAGGGTCAGAACTTTTGAATTGAGATAGATTAGTGCAGAGATTTGCCAGTATCTGATTGTACTTTGAAAACTCCTCAAAATTGCTATTTTTGGCTATCACGACATAGCTACGATTTTGTAGGGCGTATTGTTTAAATGCTTCTGAAAGTGAAAATTTAGAAACGGATAATTGATTATATTCTCTTCGAAGCTGTTCGATTTGTTCGGCGTTAATTTCAGTTAAACGGGTACTTGCTTTGTATTTGCTCATTAGGGTTTTTGTTTGTTATGAGCATATTTTAGCATTTTATTTTTCTAATGATGCCCTTTGCGCTGATTCATCAGCCGTGTACTTTGCTGTGCTTTTAGATACGACCCTTGTGGGAGTATCGTGTCCCCGTAATTACCCCTTGTGGGTAATGGAGTGGGCGAGCATAAACAACCAAACGACGATAGTCGTGATGGTTTTTTATTCTGCTTGCTTCTTTAAAATCAAGTTCCCAGTTTTGAAAGCTAGAAGCATGTAACAGAGACGTGATTTTTGATCACGCCTTTGTTACTGCTAGATGTGCAATCCTCGCCGCGCAACGTAACCATCTGGCGTAACATCAATCGTATCTATATGCTTGTCGTCGTGATAAATATCAAGGGCGAAAAATTTCTTTTTTACAGGAGTGATAACGATTTTTATCTTCTGCGAGTGAAGAAAGTTATTTATTCTAATGCGACCTTTTTCTGTTATCAAAAGCCTGTAAACCTCCATTACGTTTACGTCTGATTTTGTTGCGAGGTGCATTGAGCTAATTTTAAGGTTTAGTTTGTGTTCGTCTGCTTTGAGCTTGTCTAGTTCTTGACTCACTTCGTCAATTCTATTCGTAATATATTTTTGCGCACTGTCCGAAGATTTCTCAAGTATCGAAAAGTTATTTGCCAATGCTTTTTCTTTAATTATTATCTGCCCAGTAATTTCTTGATGTTCTTTTTCAAGTGCTTTTATGTCGTCGTTTTTTACAATGATTTTGTGGAATGGAATGAGGGATTGATACGCAAGAAATATTTCTTCAATACGTGCATATCTGTGCCTTATGCCTTTCCCCGGCATTGCATATTTGCACTGCCCCAAAGTTGAGGCATGGCAGACTAAATCAACGTATAAGTTTTTTTGAGCATGAAAGCGAAACGTAGAGCCACAAGCGCAAAATACCAAGCCTCGCAAAATATTTCTAAACTCTTCGGCTTTTCGACCCGCAAGTTTTGGGTCTTGTCGTTCTTTTAGCTTCTCGCTAATACGATGAAATTCCGACTCGCTAATGACGGCAGGGTAATAGTTCTTTATCTCTTTATTAACGATTGTTCTATTTCCATGCTCGTCGTTTTTCATAGCGAGAAAAGAGCCATAAATTGCATGCTTGTGTAGAACCTTACCGATTGTGCTATCAGTGTATTTTTTTGGATGGTTTTCTTTATTCAGTTCCTTTGCAATTGACTGGAAGCCATAATCAAAGCAAAGCTCTGTCATTCTTTTAACTGCTTTGGCGTGTTCATTTAAAACGAACTTACCATCAGTAAACGAAATCCAAAAAGGACACCGCTTTGTAATAATCCCGCCGTTTTCGCCCTTGGTGAGATTTCGGGCTTTTGCATCTGATATTCGCTCACTCTTTGATTTGCTTTCATCGTTTGCACGTTCAAGGATGTTTTGAATGAGACTAATATCAACACTACTATCTTTTTTTCTTTTTGAGTAAAGCCGGTTGTCGAAAAGCGTGTAGATTGAACAGTCCGATTGAATAATTGAGATGATTAACTCTAATGCATCATATCCGCCCATCCTGCTAATTCGGTCGAATGACTCGACCAATAGGAGAGCGTTTGGGAGAATTTCTTTTGACTTGATACGTTCAACGAATTTCGCTAATTGACCGCTCTTTAAGTTCTTGCCCTTGAAGGCTGAAACTCCTAGGTCTTCATAGCGTTCGACCTGTCTTGCTAGCGGGTATTGCTCAAAAAAACGGTTGAGCTGTTCAAGCTGTCGAACCTCGCCAAAGCCAAGGCTTTGCGCTTTCGATGAGAAACGTATGTAACTGTATACGTTTATGGTTTCGCCGCTCTGAAACACGTCAGCGAACGCTCTGGGCAGTGTATTTTTGACTGACATAATGCTCTGAACCCCTTGTAGACTGTGCATTCTAGCATTTTATACAAAAGTCTCCTGTCATTGCGTTCATCGGTGTGCGAATTTCATGGCTCATGGTTGCCAGGAACGTGGTCTTGGCACGGCTGGCATCATCGGCGCCTTCCTTGGCCTCACGCAACGCTTCAAGCAAATGCTGGCGCTCGCTGATGTCGATCCAGCCACCGATCATGCCAGTGACGACGCCATCGCTGTCACGATACGGTAGCATCCAGTGGTAAATGGTCAGTACATTGCCGGTCCGCATGGTCAGGGAGCGGTCCTGCACTCTCGGCACTCCCTCCTCCATGACCTGCAAGTAGTCTTCGTGGTAAGCCGCTGCCTCGCTGGCATTCTTCAGCACACCTTCCACCACGGTTTTACCGAGCACTTCTTCGCGCTCCACGCCAAACACAGAGAGGTAGCCGCTGTTGCAAATCATCAGGCGGGCCTGGCGGTCACGCACGTAGATCGGATGTGGCGTGCCATCGATCAATACCCGCATGAACTCCATCTGGTCATTTAGGGCCAGCTGCGCTTGTTTGCGCTGGCGCATCAGCATCCGCAGGTAGGCGATCCAGCCTAGAGCTATCACCAACAAAACGGCCGCTATAGCGAAGCCCTCCAGGATTACCGTGCGATTACGCAGCCAATAACTCTCATCTACAGCAATTTCGCTGCGCCAGCGGTTGGTCACCTCGTCCATTTCTTCCGGAGGAATACTGAGCAGGGCTTTTTCGAGGATCGAATACAGTTCCAGAGAGCCACGAGGAGTGGCGAACGCGGTGAGCGCTGATTGAGTGCCGACGGTGCTGGTTACGCGCAATTGGTCACGGTACTGGCGAGAGATCATGTAGTGCGCAGTGATCAACGAGTTGACCGCGGCATCCGCTTGACCATTGGCCACCAGGGCCATCGCCTGCTGGGCATTGCTCGCGTCTACCAGAATGATGTTGGGGTACTGCTCGATCAACAGGTCACGCACCGGGTTGCCATGAATCAAGGCCAGGCGCTTGCCGGCCATCTCGTCCAGTGTCGCCGGGCTGCCGGATGCATTACGGCTGACCAGAACGTAGGGAGTGTTTAAGTAGGGCCGGGTAAAACGCAGCAACCCTTCGCGTGCGGCACTGGGCGTAAGGGAGATCAGCAGGTCAGCCTTGTCAGTCCTGACCTGCTCGAGCATTTGCGCCACCGAGTGAGTGCGCTGAATATCGAACTTCAAACCTGTACGCAGGGCGACCTTGGCCAGCACATCCGCGCTAATACCACGGAACTCACCCTCCTGATTGAAGAACGAAACTGGCAGGTAGGTCTCATCGATCGCCACACGCAGCCGTGGATGAGCATTCATCCAGCGCTGCTCATTGGCGCTGAAGTTCAACACCGTGCGTCCTGGCATGCTGGCGCCGCCGGCGCTCCAGCGGCGCAGGATGGTCATGCGTTCAACGGAGGGAATCGTCGCCAGGGCGCTGTTGATAATGCGCAAAAGGCGCTCATTACTACGGTCCAGGGCAAACGAAAAGTTACTGACTTCCATGCGGGAAAAGTCAGCGAGCTGCACGTTGTTCAGGTAGTTCTTATTAATTAGGTAGTGCGCGCTGATGGAGTCGCCCAGGTACACATCGGCACTGCCAAACGCCACGGCGCCGATCGCGCTTAGGGTCGAGGGATAGAGCTGCAAGGTGGCCTTGGGGTAAAACGCCTTGACCGCCTCGGGAGGCAGGTAGTGATATAGCATGGCGATTTTCTTGCCTGCCAGGTCCGGCGTCAGGGCCTGGCTGTTGGCAACTTGGGTGACCAGAGTTGGTTGGTCCTCGGCGTACGACGTCGACATCAACAGGTCGGCGTCGGCTTCCTCATAGCCATTGGAGGTGCCCAAGAAGTCCACGCTGCCATTCTTCAGGGCCTGGATCACCTCGGCACGGGACGCAAACCGGCGCACCTCGATGCGGGTACGCAACAGCTCGCTCAACAGTTGCGCATAGTCGGCAGTGAGGCCCTCATAGTCATGGCCGTCACTGGTGATACCAAAGGGCGCATAGTCGGGCGCAGAGACACCAAGCACCAGCACGCCCTTGCTCCTCAGCCAACTCCAGTCCTGTTCCGATAGGGAAGCACCGTAACCCTCCACATGTGAGCGGCCCAGTACTTGATAGGTTTCTACCGGCCCATCAGCCAGAACCGTGCCGTTAAAGGTGCCGACCAGCACGATTGCCATCAACCATCTACGCAAGGATGTTCTCATTCAGACCAGTTTATTGCGTTTGGCAAAGTCGGCGAGGTAAACCACCGATTTCACGTTGAGCTTTTCGATCAAGCGAGTTTTGTAAGTACTAACCGTCTTGTTGCTGAGCAACATCGTGTCAGCGATTTCCTTATTGCTCAGTCCTTGAGACAGCTGTTGCAGGATCATCAGCTCTCGGTCAGACAGTTTCTGGATCAATTCTAGATCGGTGGTCTCGGCATCACTTCGCCGCACCGAACTACTGGCTAAATTGGGAAAAAAGGTATAACCGCCCATTACCGCCTTGATCGCCTTGACCAGTTCGCTGAGGTCGTTGAGCTTGGAGATATACCCCGCGGCCCCGGCTTTCATACAGCGCATGGAATAGAACAGCGGTGACTGGGAGGTCAACACTACAATCTTACACTTGAGACCCAAGGCACATATCCGCGCGATGACCTCCAGCCCGTCCAGCTTGGGCATAGCAATGTCCAGCACAATTAAGTCTGGTTCATGTTCCCGCGCCAGTTGCAACGCGTCCGCGCCGTTATCGGCCTCGCCCACTACCTCAAAGCCCTCTCCCGTCAGTAGCATTTTGACCGAGGAGCGAATAAAAGGATGATCGTCCACAACTAAGGCTTTATGCATAGGAGCTCCTGTGTGACACACCAGATTCAGCCGCTGACTAAAAATATATGGCGTAAAAGCCATGGCGAAACTGACCTGTCTACGCGTCGTTTAAAATACACGAACGCTATTCAATTGTAGGAAATTTATAAAACTTACAGCACTAATTGATGGAAGCCTCCAAGCCTGCTTCATGGGCCTCGATCCAAGGCAAAAGCCGGTAGCCCTCCATCGGCCGAGCCAGATAAAACCCCTGGCCAAACTTACAACCCATTTTCGTGACTGTGTCGCGAATGCGCTGACTACTGACCCCTTCAATCACTAGGCTCATATCCAGAGACTGAGCCAATGCTAGCGTGCTAGCAATCATCGCTTGGCTGCGAGGCTCGCGTATATTTCGGACAATCTCGCCATCAAGCTTGAGCTGATTGAACGGCAGCTGGCATAGCAACCTGAGGGACGAAAAACCCATACCAAAATCATCGACGGAGAGGCCGCAGCCCAACATCCGGAGACGCAGCAAGTTGTCCTGAATTCGTGGCGAAATATCCAGCAAACCGTTTTCCGCCAATTCGAACATCAAGGTATTACCTGGAAAGTCATGTTGTCCCAGAGCCCACTGAATATGCTCGACCAACTGATCGCTGATGAGCTGGGAAGCATGCAGGTTGAACGAGAGCTCCAGTTGCACCTCTTGCCGACGTAATACCCCTAAAAGATTCAGGCCCTGCTCCAGAAGTTGCTTGAACATCTGGTCGATCAAGTCATAGGCCATGACAGCTGCGAGAAAGTCCGCCGGCAGTAGCAGGCCCTTGGCGGGGTGCTCCCAGCGAGCTAAGGCTTCAACTCCAGCCAACTCGCCGGTATCCAACTCAAATTTGGGTTGGAACCAGGCACGAAACTCACCGAGTGCTAATCCGCGATGGATCTCCTCTTCACTGGGCAGAGGCAGGACCGATGGTTGGAGGGCAGGAGGGGCACGTCGATGGGCATAACGATGAAGCATCTTGCTAAGCGCACTGATTTGCACCGGTGGTTTCATGACCCCCAGCAGTTGTAAACCTGAGAGCGAATCCATCTGCTCCAAGGAGCGGCGAAGCTCCGGCCTTAGTTCGCTACACAATGCCACAGCACGCACCATGCCCGACCGGGCAGCGCTCCGCAGGAAGCCTAGGCAATCCAAGCTGCGGTCCGCCAGATCGCATAGCACGATGTCGACACCACCTGACTTCTGAATCTGCTCCAGGGCCTGTTCGCCATTACTCGCTTGAACCACATCGCGCACGCCTAAGTGATCAAGCATTTTGATCAAGACGCTGCGCTGGAATCGTTGGTTCTCCAGAACCAGGACGCGGGGGTGGGCCATGCTTATCAACCACTTTCAGGTACGAAGAATCTGATAGTGGACGTGAGCAGGCTGAGTAAAGGAAGGAAATGGCCTTATGTTGTGTAGGAAATTTCCCAAGCAGCAAGGCTCCCGTTAACTTCGTGGATCCTGATGTAGCTAGGGTGGGCGGCGATACGATTGAGGTTGGGGCGAGAGTGAATGTTTTTGACCGAAATCGGCCAATTCAAAAACGCAATGAGAGATCAATAACTGCTTTCATCAGAGATTTTCAGATCTGAGTCTCGCTAAGCCTTGCTTGATGTGGCCTGCGTTTTCGCTAATCGTATGCAAAGCTCCTCGGACATTTTCGCCCTTCTCGCTTGATCCCTGCTTCTCTGCATGGAGTATCAACTCCATTAGCGCCGCCTCCAGTGCTAGCTGATTTTGATACATCCTTTCAAGTAGGTCTGACAAAGCCTTCGATGCGCGCGACCTTGGTATGGTGGGGATGTGATGCCATTCTGTTGAAAGCTTTCAGCTAGTAGAAAGGTTTGTCGGATCGCTACGGATTGCGCGCTCATGATTAACATCGACCTTTGTCAATACGACGAAAGGCACGATAAAGCTGTGACTGGTCTGTGTAGCGGCGTTCTGGAGCAAGCCCCTTGTACTGGTAAGCGCATGACCTGCGCTCAACCGCTCTTGGCCGATTGCTGCCCGTCACTAGCGGCAGAAATCGGCCAAAAGCCGCCGGTCGGGTCAGGCGGCTTCCGACCCGCTTCCGTCATTCATAACTGGCTAATTGGCAAAAGTCAGGCAATTGAACGCGCCTATGAAATCAGGGGCGATTCACCGCTAACATTCCGTTGGCAGCCAGTCGGATAATGGCCGTAACGTTGGGCCTCATAGTGGTGAGGCATTTTCAGACGATATAGCCACTTATGCCGTCCCACAGAAGTTTTACCGCCGTGACTACGAGCAGGCAGTAACAGGCAAGGTACATCTGGCGTTGATCCAGCTTGGTGTGCAGTCGCCAGCCCAGCCAGACACCACTTGGAACTGCTAACAGGCAGATGAGCATCAGGCCTAGCACGTTACCTGTGGGCCTGGCTAACAGCAGCCAGGGCACTGCCTTGAGCAGATTGCCTACGGTAAAGAACATGCTGGTGGTGCCGGCATAGGTTTTCTTGCTTAGACCGAGCGGCAACAGGTACATCGCTAATGGTGGCCCACCAGAATGCGCGACCATAGTCGTGATCCCAGAGGTGACGCCTGCGGACACCGCCTTGAGCGATGAGCGCTGGCTGATCCTGATTTCGCCGCCGGTCTTGAACCAGAGGCCGACAAAAATCAGGGTAACCGCTGCCATCACTAAGGCGACTGCGCGGTGATCCATGACGCGAAAGAGTAGATAGCCGACACCGATGCCGACAATCAGACCGGGTAACAACAGCACCAGGTCGGGTTTAGACCAAGTGGATGGCTTCCAGTAACGCAGGCCGAACAGGTCCATCGCGATAAACAACGGCGCTAGCAGACCGCCGGCTGTGAGCGGATCCATCACCAGCGACAGCAGCGGAATGCCGACAATGGAGAAGCCTCCACCGAAGGCACCTTTCATAAAGCAGATCAAAAAAACTCCGGCGAAGGTCACCAGAATCGTGGTGGTGGTCAACTCAAGGTCCACGGTGCTGCCCCCTGATCCGGCTGCTCAAGGTTGGCCAGCATTATCGAAGAAAGCTCAACGCGCCCGCGCTCGCGCAAGTGCGCGATCGCAGACAAGCGATCAGCGTGCGACTTGTTTTGATTGAGCTTGCGCTTGCATTCAACGCACTGCATTTCGATCTCGATACCGACAACTCTCGACACCATCTCGTCCAGATATTCACGCGGCGCATCGCCCATCTTCCAGGGCTTGATCTCCTTGGACTCCTGGTGGCGAGTCAGCTGGGCCAGGGTGCGGCGCAGGAGCTTTTCTTCCGACATCACGCGCATGACGCCATGCACATGCACCACCTCGTAGTTCCATGTGGGAACCTGGCGATGCGTTTCGTGCTTGGACGCATACCAGTTGGGCGAAATGTAGCCTTCTGCCCCCCTGAAGATCACCATGACAGGCGTGCCGCCGGCGCAACGTTGCCACACAGGATTGGCGCGGGCCACATGAGCGGTCAGCAACCCGTATGTTCCGTGGCCGGTATCGAGCTCAAAGGGAATGTGGTCCGCATCCATGCCGGATTCACCCTCAGTCACGAGGATGCCCAGCGGATTGTCGCGGATAATTCGGTGCAACTGTTCCGGGCGGTGCTCTGCGAAGTGTTCGGGAATGTACATGGGATTTCACTACGGATTGTTGGGAGTCCATAATGTCGACCACGACCTGCATCATCGAAAGTGCCAGTTTCGAGGTTTTTCCATGGGCCAGTTTTCAGCCAATCCGGATGCATATTCCCGCGGCGCGCAACGTCGGATCTATGCCAGGCTGCGCGCGCAGATAGAAGACGGCACGCTTGCCGCCGGCACGAGGCTCATGTCGACGCGGGCAATCGCGGCCGAACTCGGCGTGTCGCGAACCACGGTAACGGCGGCTTACGAGCAACTGGCGGCCGAAGGCTTTGTCCTGACATCAGTGGGCAAGGCCGCCACGGTAGCGAGCATAATCAGCACTCAATCCGGGCATGCCCAAGGGGACTCGGCGCAGCAAAAGGAACTGCCGCCAGTGCTTTCCCTTTACGGGCAACGAGTGGCCATCATGAAGCCGTACAACATGGCGTCACCCCAAGCCCGCATCGATTTCAGGTACGGCTCGGTCGCTACCAGGGATTTTCCGGCGCTGGGTTGGCAGCGCGCCTACCGTTCCGAACTAGTCAAGCGTCAACCGAGCCTCGCTTACGGCCACCCCGAAGGGGAAGAGCGCTTGCGCAATGCGCTGCAAGGTTATCTGCGACGCGCACGCGGTCTGGCGTGCGATGCGGATCAAATACTCGTCGTGCATGGCTCGCAGCAAGGACTTGACCTGTGCGCCCGGCTTTTGCTGAACCCGCAAGATGCATTCGTCTTCGAAGAGCCTGGCTACCGCATGGCCAGATATTGCTTTGAGGCCACGGGCGCGACGGCGTTGCCCATACCCGTCGATGCCTCTGGACTGGATACCAGTGCTCTGCCGGAAGGTGATCGCGTGCGCCTGGCCTTTGTCACTCCGTCGCACCAGTTTCCCATGGGGGCGGTGCTTCCTGTCGCACGTCGCCTCGAACTGCTGAGTTGGGCGAGGCGACATCGCGCGTGGATCATTGAGGACGATTACGGCGGCGAGTTTCGCTATGGCCAGCGGCCCATCGACGCACTGCAATCCATGGACGCAGATGCTCGCGTCATTTATGTCGGAACGTTCTCCAAGGCACTCTCACCGCAACTCAGGTTGGGTTATCTGGTTCTTCCACGCGAGTTGGTTCACGTTTTCCGTGAAGCAAAACGGCTGACCGATCGACACTCTCCGCGCTGGGAGCAAAACGTGCTCGCCTCATTGATAGAAAGTGGAACCTATGAGCGTCACGTTCGCCGCCTGCGGCGGGAGAATGAACTGCGGCGAAGGGCATTACTGGAGGCTTTTGAACAGCATCTGGCGGAATATGGGCAACTGGCCGGCATGGCGGCGGGCTTACACGGCGTATTAACGCTACCCACGCTTCGCGCTCAGGATGAGCCGACGTTGCAGGCTATAGCGCTCGAACGCGGGGTTGGCGTATATCCGCTTTCGCCGCTGTTTGCCGAACCCACGTCGGTAGAATACGAGCGACCGGCAGGGCTCATTTTGGGCTATGCCGGCCTGACAACGCAGCAGATTCATGAAGGGATCGGCATTCTTGGCAGCGTGATTCGGGAGATTAAAGAGCTTCGGACTCGAGCAAATTTACAAGGTAGAGATAAGGCGAATAAGAAAAAGTGGTCGTCTTGAGTGACTGCTAAGGGTGGAAACTGGTTCTGGACGAATGCACCGCTATTGGCCGATTGCTGCTTGTCACGAAAGGCAGAAATCGGCCAGAAGCAGTCGGTCGCGATCAGAAAGGTTTGACGACAACGAGTCGCTCTCGCACTCTGTTTATAACCCATTCATTCATCAGGTTCCCGCATGTCATTAGCGACCGTAGTGCTGCTCGACTCCTGGCCACAGCCAAGTACGTCGCCTGAACCAGTGGTGTTCGCCACGGACACGCAACTATGTTTACGGTATTACACCACCGGAGAAGAAATAGCTGTGGTTCATTTTCCGCTAGTAAAGAAAATCCAATTCGGTTCGCCAAACGACGAAGCTTTGGGCGGCCATCCGCTCATTGGACTTGGCCTAAAGCATTACCAAATTCATCGAATAGATAATTCGCCTTGGTTAGCAGAGCTTGAGCAAAGGAACGCCATTCATCCTCGACACGACAAACAGCGGTTCATGAAAGATGCTATCCACTATGTCTTTACGTTTCAGGACTCTACCTTGGAATGCATCGTAATCGAGGGGGCGTTCTGGCATCCCAAAGTGCAAGTCTTTACCTCGGAGCAGGAGGCAAAGGATGGCTGGCGCACACTGGTGAATGACGTGGGTGCATTAACCCAATAGTCAGGAGCGGATGGCTGCGTTGGGGCGGAAGCGGTCGGTCATGAGCGGCCGCTTCTGGCCGATTCTGTTGAAAAAGCCGTACTCGCTTAGCCAAGGTGACCGCCTGCATCAATGAATAGCTTGCGGAGTTTTTTTCGAGCCGCCTCTGAAAGACGCTGTGAATAGCGTTGAAACTCTTCTTCGGCTGTGTCGGGCTTGCCGTTCATGGCCAATACAAACGCGTATGCAAGAGGATGTTGTATGTAGTTGTAGAAACCCAGACCACGTTTTCACTATCTGCCAGATGTAAAAGACAGTTCGCCGAGAGAAGTTTCGTGTGCCTTGATTCCCGAATGAGGATGAAGAAGACTCCATCAATTATCTGAGGTCGAACCAACGACCGAAGTTGTCGAACTGGGATTACTTTTGAGCATGGGGCCGCCGATGCAGGGAAAAACGTTCGAGATAGTGCGAATAGATCAAATCCACGAAATTGTTTCGCCAACCGTAGAGTCACTTTTACAGCCGTTAGGATTCGAAGTTCAGGGCCCGCTGTCCTGGCTTCGTAGCGTCGATGCTCCGATTCGCCAACTCTTTCGCCTTGAACAGTGGAAAGGCGGCGCGCTAGCGCCGTCATGGGCTCTGTCACTGGACTTCGTTCCCCACCTTTCCGGCAATGAAATCAAATGGCACAGGACGTCAAAATCAGCACGACCTGATCTGACTTTCGATGTGCGCGATCGAGCGTTTGATATCTCATGCAGCTACGGACCTGATGCCATAGCAACCAGCGCACCCAATATCCTCCGG
>JACSEJ010000046.1_pt1 | contig 12644 bp, 18 predicted proteins | sample 8225461 | NCBI WGS metagenome assembly JACSEJ01 (sample SAMN15704941, study PRJNA253121) | viral metagenome | isolation source: viral RNA from sea star tissue | host: Pycnopodia helianthoides | place: USA:Seattle Aquarium | collected 2013 | reverse complement strand
GTTTGGTTGCTTGATACAATGGCAGATAATATATGGGGTAGATATTTCAATGCCAACGTATCAAGTAATGATTTTGGTATTTCGCCTAATGAAATAATACTTGGTAAAAACAAAAGTGTATTTGATGTTTTTCCAGTTAATTCAGCTGGTTATCAAATAAAACCAGATTTTAATAAATCTGTTATGGCTGCTGCTAGTAAAAATAGAATAGCCTTGCCTGAGTCAGTAAGACCTAATAAAGGAGTTACTAATAATGAGGTTTTATCTGAAATGAAAAGTCTTGATGATCAAGCAAGCGATGCTAGAGTTGCTTTTAGTAAAGGAAAAGATCTTAACAAAGATTTTAATGATATAATTGAAAGAGCTACAGGCATTGGCACAGAAAAAAGATATGGGCAAACTAAAGCTAGAGCTGTAGGTGCTGATAAAGGTAAATTTAATTTACTAGGTATACCACCATCTGCTCAAGACTTTGTAGGCTTAACTAGATATTTTGCTGGCAAAGGTAAAAAAGGTGATGAAACTATAGCTTGGATAAAAGAAAACTTTTTAGATCCATTTGCTAGAGCTAACATAGATATATCAAACGCTAGAGTTGCTTTAGCTAATGACTTCAAAGCTTTAAAAAAGCTATTAGGTGTTAGTCCTAAAGATTTAAACAAAAGAATTACAGGTGAACCTTACACTGTAGGTAATGCTGTTAGGGTTTACACATGGATACAACAAGGTATGACTATACCAGGTTTATCTAAAGCTGATCAAAAAATACTAGAAGACTATGTTACTGCAGATGAAAATTTAGTTACATTTGCTAATGAGCTTATAGCTATAAACAAAGACAATGGTTATCCTAAACCGCAAGACAGTTGGTTGGCTGGAACTATTACTACAGATTTACTTTCAGGTTTAAATACCGTTGTAAGGGCTAAATATCTAAAACAATGGCAAGGTAATGTTAATGAAGTTTTTAACGAAGCTAATTTAAACAAACTTGAAGCTGCTTATGGAAAAAGCTATAGAGAAGCTTTAGAAAATATACTAGGTCGTATGAAAAGCGGTAGCAACAGAGGAGCAATGGGTGATAGTCTTACTGGTAGATTTGTTGATTGGCTTAACGGTTCAATTGGAGCTATTATGTTTTTTAATATGAGATCAGCTGTGCTACAGACTATATCAGCTGTTAACTTTGTAAATTGGTCTGACAATAACCCGTTAAAAGCAGCTGCTGCATTTGGTAATCAACCACAATATTGGAGTGATGTAATTAAACTAATGAACTCTGATTATTTAGTTGAAAGACGTAATGGTTTAAAAATAAATGTTAATGAAGCTGATATTGCAGAAATTGCAGCTGAATCTAAAAACAAAGCAAAAGCTTTTATAAATAAATTATTAAAACTAGGTTTTTTACCTACACAGATTGCTGATAGTTTTGCTATTGCTTCAGGTGGTGCTACGTTTTATAGAAACAGATACAAAAGTTTAAAGAAAGAAGGTTTATCTGACAAAGAAGCTGAAGCTCAAGCGTTTCAAGATTTTAGAGAAATAGCAGAAGAGTCGCAACAGTCAAGTAGACCTGATAGAATTAGTGCTCAACAGGCTGGACCAATGGGACGTGTTATATTAGCTTTTGCCAATACCCCAGCTCAATATGCACGATTAATGCAAAAAGCCGCTAGTGATCTTAAGAATCGCCGAGGGGACGATAAAACTAATATATCTAAGATATTGTACTACGGCGCCATACAAAACGTTATATTTAATGCATTACAACAAGCTTTATTTGCAATGGCATTTGATGATGAAGAGCCTAGTGAAGAAGCTAAAAACAAAAAGTATACTGGTATAGTAAACGGTATGTCAGATTCACTACTTAGAGGTTTGGGTTTTCATGGTGCAGCGATTTCTACAGTTAAAAACGTAATAATGAAACTAGCTTCTGGAGCCAAAGCTCAAGATGCAGCCATAGAACTATTAAGCATTTCACCTCCAATATCTTCTAAAATAAAAAAAGTTAGATCTGCTGGTAGAACATGGGATTGGAATAAGAAAGAGATAATGGAAAAAGGATGGTCATTAGATAATCCTGCTTATTTAGCTGCTGGTCAAGTTGTAAGCGCCGCTACTAACGTGCCACTTGATAGAGGTATAAGAAAGTTACAAAACTTAAAAGATGCGTCTGATACTGAAAATGAAGAGTGGATGAGAGTAGCCAACGCTTTAGGTTGGGCTAAATGGGAATTAGAGTGGCAAAAAGACAAGAAAAAAAATAAATCAAGTAAAAATAGAAAATCTACAAGTAGAAAGTCTGTTACAAGAAAAAGTATATCAAGAAAGTCAATAAGTAGAAAATCAAAATAAATAACTATGTTAAAATCACCTTTATTAAAAAAGTATTGCGGATCAGCTAAAAAAGCACAAGGTCCAGCTAAAAGTAGAAAGGGGAAAAGAGTGTCTTGGAAATACGGAGACGGAACCTACTCAGGAACTTGTATAAATGATAGTTGTAGCAGAGCTAGAACTGAAAATGGAAAAGTAAAATATTTACCTCAAAACAAAAAATGAAATTTTCTAAAGAAAAAAAAGATCCTACACAAAAACTAATTAATTTTGGTTTTAAATCTTTACTTGGGCCAGTAGGTGCGGTAGCCACGAATTATGTTAAAAATAAAATAGTTAAAAATATTTTACCCTATGGTTATGAAAACCCTTTAACTAGAATTAAAAACGCTGTTTTAGATAAAGATGATGCTAAATCTGCTGGGTATACTGAAAATTGGAGGTATGGTCAAGATAAGGATTATAAATCTGGCGGTCTTGGATTAGACGAAATAATGGATGAAAATAGAGATACTAATTCTGCAAAAGAAAGAAGAGATTTACTGAGTATAGGAATGCTTAGCGGAAAACAGCAACATAATTCGATACCAATATCTGAATATAGACCTACAAATTCTACTGATGAAAATATGGTTTACTATAGTTCTCCTTCAACTGAAAAAGCTATTAGACAAAAAATTAAACTTAGAGGAATAGAAAGCGTGTTAGAAGATTTTAAACCTAATGAAAAAGGAATTCCTTCTTGGCAAGGTAGATTACGAACTGGATTAATTAATGATAAAGGTAAAGAGTATGGCACTAATGATAATGATGTTTTAGGTAATTTTACACAAAATCTTGGTGAAGATGAAAAAGGTAAGTATATTTCTTATTATGATACGTGGGATTTAAATCCTTTTTCAGGCAAAAGCAAAATAGCTGATGCTATAACAACGGGCGTTCAATATGCAGCTGGTATAAAACCTCCAGAGGTTTATGGTAGAATATATTACGATGAAAAGGTAAAAGAAGTGTTTGGAGTTGATAAAGAAAAAAATAAAAAATAAAAATATGAAATTATGGAAAATTGCCCTTATTGCTCTAGTTGCTACTGTAGCTAGTTGCGGACCTTATGTAAAAAAACCTGTTGCTAGTCATATTGTGGCTGTGACAACAGAGGGAGATACGATTCTAGTTGCTATAGATAAAATACGACCTAATATGTATCGCAGCTATTACCCTATATATAGTACCTATAACTATTATAGACCTCATTATTATGGTCAACAAGAGTATCGATTTAGATACCCTGATAATAGAGGTTCTAGTGGAAGTAGCGGAAGCAATAACAATAACAACAACAATAACAACGTTAAACCTAGACCTGTTATCGAGTCTAAAGACATATCGAGATTAGATGTGAATGCGGCTAAGGTCAAAATGAAAAATTAAATGGCTCAAAAAATTTCAGAGAACACGGAAGTACAATTAGATTTAAAAACAATTGGTATGCTAGTTGCAGGTGCTGTAAGTTTAGCGGCTATGTACTTTACTTTGCAAAAGGATATAGACTTAGCAAAAGAACTACCTAAACCAGAGGTGAGTAGAACAGAATACGATCTTAAAGATGAGCTAGTTAGATCTACCATTATGGACATTGATGAAAAAGTTCAAGACAATAGTGAAAAGTTAGATAAAATCGATGACAAACTGTTCACAATTATAAACAACAAATAATCAAATGAAAAAGTTTTTAACAATATTTGCATTAGCTTGGGCTTGTATGTCTAGTGCTCAGTACGAAGTGCTACATATTAATTCCGCGTGGAATAATAGGCATGACTTAGACTTAAAAGGTTTAAAAAATGCTAAAGTAAAATACATGTTATTAGACGATCAAACACCTTCTTTTAAACAACAAATTAAATCAGTGCCAACTATATTAGTTTTAGACAAGAATAAAAAGACTAGAGGCCTTTGGAATGGAGGTATTGCGTTAAAATTAAAGATAACAAAACAAGACGTTCAAGATCATATTGATAAATTAATAGCCCAAGAAGCTGCCAACCTTTCAAGAAGAAGATCAACAAATTAAGACATCTGCAAAAGTGATTTTAAGGGTGTAAATAACAGGGAATCAAGTGATTATAATAATGTAACGCTTTAATTATTATAAATGAACTTAATTTTATCTTTCTTGTTATTTTTCAATATGTCAAACGATATTGAAACAGAACTGTTAAATGCTATTAATGAAGGAAATTACAACAAAGTAAATTCAATGTTGATAGTAAATCAAATCCATGCGACTGAAATGATTGATGGTAAACCATTGCTAGTCCACGCTATTATAGCGGATAAAGCTAATATTGTTTACTTACTATGTTTAAGAGGAGCACAGCCTTATGTAGATATGTGCGATGAAGGCTACAACGCTATGGATTGGGCAAAGAAAAGTGGAAGTTATTATGCTCGAGCTGAGCTAATAATGATTGCCACACAGTAAAGGAATAATAAAATGGGCACCATACCCAAACATTCCTGTAACAAGAAAGGGAGCTATGAAAATAGCCCCCTTTTTTTATTATCCGTCACAACTAAGACACGATTCGTCCATTGCTTGTTCAGCAATATCTCCACGTAACACTGACTCAGTCCGAGTATAGTATAAGGTTTTAATACCTTTCTTCCAAGCTTCAAAATGTACTTTATTAATCCACTTAGGTGTAGCAATACTAGGAAAAGCTAAGTTTAAACTTACACTTTGATCTATATACTGCTGCCTGATACCTGCTTGATTAATTAATTCTAATTGGTTAATCTCTTTAAATGTTTTAAACACATCTTTAGCTGGTATATCATTGTAAGGACCTAACATTACTTTGTCAAGTTCTTTTAGCCCTTGTACTGATCCTCCGTCTTTTAAGATTTTAGACCAAGTAGTTTCATTATTGATTTTAAGCTTCCGAAGGAGTTTAACCAATGTGGGATTTTTACGAATGAAAGTACCTTTAGCGCTTTGTTCAGTAAATACATTAGCAGCCCAAGGCTCGATGCCAGGAGATACATTACCACTAAGCTTACTGTTACTAACGGTAGGAGCAATAGCCCTAAGGTGAGTATTCCGCATGCCAGTACCGACACACCACAAAGGTTCGCCAAACTCTTCAGCAAGGGCCATAGAGGCTCGTTCAGATTCAATTTTAATTTGTGAAAATATTTTTCTAGTTTCATATTGTGCTAATAATCCTTCAAATGGTAGCCCTTTTTCTTGTAAGTACGTGTGCCAACCTAAAACGCCTAATCCTAATGCTCTACCCTTTTCAGCAGATCGCACAGAATTATGAAATCCAACTTTACCTTTAGATCTCTGTATAAACTCTTCTAATACACCATCTAAAAACCATGTAGCATCATGTATTAAATTAGTTCCTTTCCATTCATCATATCTAGCTATGTTTAAACTAGATAAACAACAAACAAAACTATGTGATTCATCTGTATGTAATGTAATTTCACTACATATGTTAGTCATATGAACCTTTAACCCGTGCTTTTTATAAGCTGTTGGGTTATTCTTGTTTGTATTTCCCTTAAATAATATATAAGGTTCTCCAGTTGCTTTACGCTTTTGTAATAACTTTCCCCATAGTTTTCTAGCTGCTGAATCTCCGCTTTCAACTCTTCGCATGAACTTGTCGCCGACCACAGCACACTGGTGCAGGTTGAGCGATTGACGATTAACGTCTCCTTTAGGTTCTCTAATCTCAAGCCATTCTTCAAAGTCGGGGTGTTCAATATTAAGATTAACTGATGCAGCTCCTCTTCGGACAGATCCTTGATTAGTGGCAAGTATTGTTGAATCGTATATCTTACAAAAAGGCACAACGCCGTCACTTGTTCCATTTCCTTTAATTTTTGCACTAGCGGGTCTGATTTGATTAATACCGATTCCTACTCCACCGCCGTGCTTTGCGAGTAGCATCATTTCTAGGTTTTTACTACCTATGTCGTATATACTGTCAGCAACATCTATACCAAAACAACTGATCGGTAAACCTCTGTCTGTACCCGTGTTAGATAACACAGGAGATGCAAGACACAACCAACCTGACCAAATGTATTCAAAAAATTTATCGGCCATCTCAGGACGTTCTAAACGTTTAGCTACAGTTTTACAAACTCTTTGATACGCATCCCAAGGTGTTTCACCTTTCAACAAATAGCCTCCGCCAATTGTTTTTTTATACACATCAGTGTCTCCCCACGCAGGGTAATCAACACCTTTTTTCCATTCATTATTCCACATCTGTTTCAAATTTCTTTTCTTGTTCTTTAGGTTTTTGTATATCTTGTAGTTTATTAACTAACTCTTTCCACGTGTCTTCACCAATATGTAATTGAAAAGATGTTAACGTACCTTTAGCCATTGAATCTACTTGTTGAAGCTTTTGTATTAAACCATTAACTACATTAGTCAACTGCTCAATCTTTTTCTTCATTAATATTAATTCATTTTCTTTCATATTCTTTTAATTCTATTTTATAAGATTTATTTAATTTTAATTTGTCTATTAAAGTATGACAAGCTTTTGAACTTTCTATATAATATTCTTTTCTACTTATAGATGGATTTCTTATTTTATACATTTTATCAACTCTACATATATCAGGTCTTTTGTCATATATTTTACACTTGTTATCGTCACTTAAATGTCCGCATGCACCATCACCTCTGTCAGGTAGACCAAAATGTCCACCAGCCACCATACAACAAGCGCCACATGAAGAACATAAAAATTTCATTTACCAAACATCTTCAAAATCTTCGCCTTCATTAGCTTTACTATAGTCAGTCGGCCTAATAGCAAAGAAATCAGTGTGAGTGTGACCCCCGGTAAGATGATCAAACCAAGCCATTTTGTCAATTGACTTTTGGTCATATTCAAATTTAAATTTGCCTTCTGGTTTATAACCCAGTTCTTTAATTTTATCACCTGTACGTTTTTTAATAAAGTGTTTAAGGTCATACTCTGTTATTCCTTCAATATCACCCATTTCAAACAACTTACTTATGTAAGTCATTTCTGCATTATGCATAGTTAATGCTGCATCATACACGTGTTCTTTACATTCCTCTTTTAAACCAGGTATTTGAGAACACATATGTCTGAATAATTGACAACCCATTTTACTATGTAATGATTCATCTCTCACAGACCATTTCATTTGCTGACCAACTCCTTTAAGTAAGTTACGCATCTGAAAGCTATATAACACCGCAAAAGCAGAGTATAAACTAACCCCTTCTGCAAACGCAGAAAATGTAGCTAACGATTTACCTATTCCTACAGGATCGCTACCATCATAAGCAACAAGGTTTTCAAACCTTTCGGCAGTCGCAGGCTCGTGTAAGAAGGCTTCATAGTCTTCAAGACCTAAAGTTTCGTTTAAGTAACTATAAGCTACAGCATGTATAGTTTCTTGTGAACCAAACATCATTGCCATTTGTTGTATTTCATGCTTAGGAAACCAGCCAACAACTTTCTGTGTCCAGTAATCACTTACTGCACATTCAGTTTGAGCAAAACCTAGTAAGATATTTCCTACTAAGTTTTTCTCTTTGTCATTTAACTTCTCGTTCCAGTCTTTTAAATCACCTGACATAGGTATTTCAGTGTGTAACCAAAATGCTTGCGCTTGTTTTAACCAACCTTCTGTATAATACTCAGGGTACTCAAATGGTTTGTAAGGTATTCTTTCTGTAAATAGTGGTACATTCATATTATTCTTCGTAGTATAAGGTTAAACATATGTCAAATATTCCTAAATATAAAACGTGATCTGTTCTAAAATCTCCGTCTTCATAACTTCTTATTCCAATGAGAAACCCTGGAAATATTCCAGTTGATAACTCCCATGATGTTGATTTATTCATAACATTTTATATTGTATTTATTATGGATCTCTATTAGATCCTTCCATTTTAGATAACCTCTTTTGTTTATAGTCCATTTAATATAAGTATCGATCTTACGTTCCTTATATTTAGTTCTGGCTACGTGTTTAGAGGCTAGTTTGTTTTTTCTTTGCATTTGTTCTAAGATTTTTTCGCATAATCTCTATTTGTTTAATTGTTTCATCACAATCTTTTTGATTTTGCGGTTTAAACAACGCGATACCGGGTGAATGTCTAGTTATCCATGCTTTAAATAATTTCCATCTTAATGGAAACGATTCATTAGCTCTACCTTTACATTCGATTATAAAATCTCTACCTACAAAATCTGGTTTGTATTTTATAGGTAGAATTTTTTTACAACCTCTATCTTTATATTCACCTTTACCATTAGCTTGCTTTTCAAAGCACACACTTTCTAGGTCAAAACCATTAAGCAATGTATAGCTTGTAGGCTCATATTCACCTACTATTCTAGCTTCTTTCAAAGCTTTATACATATATACTTCTAAGCCTGACTGGAATTTTATTCCATCGTAAGTAACTTTTTTAGCTCTAACAGGACCTCGTTTTTTATAAGATTTCTTCATTGTTTACATTTATGTCATAGTTATCATCAAAAAAACCTGATTTTTCTAAGGCTTTTTCTTCGATTTCATCTTGAAGACAACGTCTAGCTGCTTCAATATACAATAATGCATCCATTAATTCTTCTTGTACATCAATTAAGAAACGACCAAGATCTTTTTCTTGACCTTCAATTTCTTGCATCATTGTAGCTCCGTATTTTTTCTGGCCTATAAGGCTTCGTTCGTCCATCTTTCTTAAGACTTGTTGAACTATTTTATCTTCTGTTTTAATCTTCATCTTTCACAAATGTTCCGTTAATCATTTTACCTGTTCTCTTGTTTATAACTTCATACGCTGATTGTATACACTCTTCAATGTAAACATTTCGTTGATGAGCTAAGTTAGTTAACACTACAACCATATCACCTATAGCATCTATAACCTCTGGCTGATCATCTTTTAACAAAGCTTTAGCTAGTTCGCCAGCCTCTTCTTGTAGCTTAACATATTGAGTCATTGTATTACCTTTCTCATATAATCCTCTGTCATGAGCCCAAGTTCTGATCTTATTAAACATCATTAAAGTCTTATTGTAGTCAGGCATAGTTAATCCGCCTATTGTATTTAATGGTTTGTTATGAAGTTTAACTTTTTCTAAAAACTCTGCAAAAGCTTTATTATATATATAAGATCTATTATCATTATACATAGAGACTTTAGCGTTATCCATTATCCAGTTGATTGTTTGTAGATCTAAATTAAATTCACCGTGAGAAGTTTCCCACTTAAGATCTATATTATCCATCAGATGACCTTTTAGTTTATTCAAAGGCACCGCAAATGTTGAAGTTTGTTCTGTTACGTTTATTTTCATTTTCTTAAAAAGGTTTTTGTATTTTTTTCTATCGACCTTATAGCCGTAAGACTTTTGAAGTTCTATCTCTTTGTCCGATATATAATCTATATCGTCCGACTGATCAAGAACTTCATATTCACTAGGCTTATAGCCTTGGATTAACGTAACACGAGTATTAAGATCACGCGTTACACCTATCTTTTTACCTGGTATGTGGTATAAATAATACATATTATTTTGTTATTTTATCGTTATACAAATGTAAGTTATGTGCGAAATGGTAATACGTACCGATCTCATATCCTGTTCTCTCTGAGACTAATTCCTGTAGCTTTGAAAAACAATACTGATCATTACAGAAACCGTACCAGAGGTCGTTAGAACGCATCATAACTGACATATTTAGTTTATTGTTTAATACTGTGAACTGAACTGCATAAGTACACGGCGTATCTTTAGCGTATGTGCTGTGTTCTTTACCATCGTATATACTCACGGTTGCATGTCTAGTATTAGGATTATCTTTTAGTTTAGCAATAACATAATCAAGTTGATAGTTACGTTCCCATTGCCAACCATAATTAGATCTTACCTCGTTGTTACTGTCAACCATTCGTTTCCATATTTCAGGTACTTTACCATATATTTCCCCTAGCTTATCTACGTTAGGATCACCTGATAGATACCATTGCCATTCAGCTTCTGCATATTCATCGTTCCAGTTTCTGTGTTCAGCTAGTATATGATTGTACATAGGTTTTTCAATATAGAAGCCTATATTAAATAAAGCCATTGTATTATCAAACTTAACACCATCCCACATAATTTTAGGAAAGAAATAATTAAAAGCATCGCTTGCTGTTTCAAATTTTGTTTTTGTCATAATAAAATCTATATAATTCAAATATTTTTTCGTTGATTTGTTTACCGTTGTATTTAAATGGTGATCTTTTTTTAGCTCCATTAACTTCTACATCTATCCACCAGTAGTAATTATCTCTTTCACTACTATAAGCCCACGGCGTTATTTTTATACCGTTGTTTATACACCATCTATAAGCTATAACATTTTCATCTGTCCATTCAGGAGCTAATATATTAACTCTTTTCTTAGCCCAAGCAGCACTCATTAATCCCAAGGCATTTGTTCATCATCAGCCATAGTTGCTAATTCATGAGGTATAAAACAACCGGATCGTGGTTCCCATTTAAAATGAGCTTCAGCTCCGTTCTCACCTAAGTTCTGAAACTTTACTTTAAGTATTTTTGCTTTAACTGTTTTAGCTTCATAATCTCTGTGGACCAATATACCATGATAACTTGCATCATACCATTCACCACCGCCTTTGATGTTATACATAGTAGGTTCTTCAATTTTTCCATCTTTATCTTTATACATTTTAGTTGGATGTGCTACGATAAATACTAAGACATCATATTTTTTTGCAAACATTTCAATCTTAGTTAGATATTCCATCGTGTAACGATTTACATCTTCAGTCTTACAATCAACATCTCTGATCTTATTAAAAGGATCTATAACAAGACATTTAATACCCTTACGTTTAACTAGCTCAGCACCTTTACGCAATACAGATTCTAATGTATATCTTTCCATATCAATATGAAAAAAGTTATCATTACAATGATCTGCGATCTGATTCCATTTGTCTGTATGTATGTCCTCTTTACGAGGCATATCTTGCCAGATCTTACGCATAAGCTTATGAGCATGTAAATAAGTAGGAGCATTTTCAGGACTAGCAAAAGCTGTTTTCCATTGATACTTATTATTGTAACCTACAACCATCTGGTCAACGAAGTCAGACTTTCCGCTAGATGGTATGCCAGTAACAGTGATAAACTGCCCAGTATAAGTACTAAAAATATCATCAAAATTAGGTAAACCAATTTGGTAACCGCGTTTGAAACCATTTCTAACAAAGTCTGTAATTTCATCTTCTATATCTTTAAAAGTTTTAACGTTTTCTAATGGTACAGGTCTTGCACCTTCAATACGTTTAACTAATTTATCCTTGCCATATTTGATTAAATAATCATTTGCATCTTTACAATCTTCAAACGTACTTAAGAAACAAACTTCAGCTCCAAGACGTCTAATAAGTTCTTGTTGTAAAGCTAAACCTGGTTCATCATTATCTACTGCTAGTATTACTTTTTCTTTATCTTCAAAATAATCTATACAGTTATCTAAATAATCTAAGTTATTAGAATTTAGAGTCGCACCGTTAGGAACTGAGATAGCATTTTTAATACCAGCTTCATGCAAAGCTAATACGTCCATCTCACCCTCAGTTATAATACAATGATCATAACCTACAATGCTGTTTATATTATAAAATACTTTTTCAGCTCCTTTATATAACTTAAGATTTTTACGACCATCTCTGTATTTAACATTGATTAGTTCGTCGCCTATTATATAATTAAACTGAATTGTATTCTCGGACTTGCCGGTCTGCGGCATATACTCAGGACCCTCACCGACATTACAGTCGGTAAGAGTTTGCTGAGAAATACCTCTTGTTTTAAACCATTCAACTATCTTGCTAGTGGGAGGGTTGATCTTTGCCTCCTCCGGTCTAACGTAGACTTTTTCACTAGCACCTTTACGTTGATAAGAGTGTAGTTGAAATGATGAATCACAATGATGACAAGTACCCAGACCACGTTCCCAATCATAACTAGCACATTTAAGCTTTTGATTTTTCGGTTGCCTATCAGACGAACAAAGGGGACAAGTCCCCTGAGTTTTACCTACATCTAAATTATGTTGGTTGAACTGGTCGATTAAAAATCCATTAATCTCCGTACTGTTTACTTGCATTTATTATTATTTAGTTATTAATCACCGTCTCTGCAATCAGGACATATGTCGCAGAACAAATATTCGTCCTGCGTCATACCTTGTCCACACAC
>JACSEJ010000045.1_pt1 | contig 12660 bp, 9 predicted proteins | sample 8225461 | NCBI WGS metagenome assembly JACSEJ01 (sample SAMN15704941, study PRJNA253121) | viral metagenome | isolation source: viral RNA from sea star tissue | host: Pycnopodia helianthoides | place: USA:Seattle Aquarium | collected 2013 | reverse complement strand
CCCGAATACTGGGCGCATTTGGCCATGGCCGGCGTGGCAGCCGTTGCCCGTTAATACCGCAACGGCCTTTCCCAAGATCCAAGGTATCCGTCCCAGGACCGGGCAATCACCCCCCTCATGGAACGCATGCCCCGGCCCTATGCTCGCGCGATCACTTTGCGTGCATGCACGGTAAAGTAATTAACATGGGCATCGTTTAGGCGGCAAGCCATAGCTATCGTTAAGTGCCAATCCGTGGGGATTTTGGCCCTTGCTCACCGGTGCCGGGACTGTTTTGCTAATTAGGTAGATCGGTTAAACCTGGTTAGATTTGAAGCCTGCCCCCGGCCATTGGCCCGGCAATTCCGCCAAGGGCGGGTTTTTTTAGCTTTAGCTAATAATAAACAAGGGAAAAGTTATTCGACCATGATCAGATACAAGTTTTCAAAGAAACAAGATCAAGCGTTTACCGCCGCTTTGCGGGCCCGCGTCAACGGCTATTTTCGTGAAAACGGGCTGGACAGGAATGCAAATGCCCCTATGGTCATCAAGTCCGTTTGTTTGTTTGCCTGGTACCTTACGCCGTATTTCATCCTTGTTTTTGGCGGCATTACGAGCGTCCCTGTCCTTATGTCCCTTTGGGTGGTGATGGGCCTGGGCAAGGCTTTTATCGGCACGGCCGTGATGCACGATTCCCTGCACGGGTCTTATTCCAAGAGCAAAAAGGTCAATGCCTGGGTGGGCCTTTCGGCGATGATCATAGGCGTGGACTCGCTCATCTGGAAAATCCAGCATAACGTACTGCACCATACCTATACCAATATTGAAAATACGGACGAGGATATACTGCCCAGGTTTTTGTTCAGGTTTTCCCAGAACCAACCCAAAATGTGGTTCCATAGGTTTCAGCATATCTATGCGCCCCTGCTCTACTGCGTCCCCTTGTTGGAATGGCTGACGACCAAAGATTTCCTGAAAGCCATTGATTACAGGAAGATGGGGCTGATCAAGCCGGGCAAAGCATTCAGGACCGAGATGGCCTTCATCATGGCCAGGAAATTTTTCTATTACATATTCCTTGTCGCAGTGCCCATGTTCGTCATTCCTGTCCCGCCCGGGCTGACCTTGGCCATGATACTGATCTCAAGCGGCGTGACGGGCATTATGCTGGCCATGATCTTCCAAACGGCGCACGTGGTGCCTTCGGCAACGTTTTATAAGCCCGAAAGCGAAAATATAGACCACAGTTGGACGGCGCACCAGCTCCTTACCACTTGCAACTATGGCATGGGCGACAAGGTGCTGAGCTGGCTTTTGGGGGGGCTTAACTTTCAAATAGAGCATCACCTGTTCCCGGATATCTGCCATGTGCATTATCCGCAAATCGCCCCGATAGTGCAGCAGACTACCCAGGAATTTGGGCTTCCTTATTATGCGGTGGATAGTTTTGGGGACGCGGTGGCCAGCCATTTCCAGATGTTGAGGGCACTGGGCAGGAGCGAGGCGTATGCCGGCCAGCCCGCCTATTTTACCGTAAAGGCCTGACAAGCCATTGACCGGCATCCGTACCGCTTGTGGCTTTCTTTCCACCAATGTATTCACGCACGGAGCCTTGCTTGTCCGTACCAGTTTTGGGTTTGTGCTATGCTTTTTATAGGATGCAGTGGGCTGTTTTTTACTTTTATGGGCTTAACCCCGGCTATTTGTTTAGTTCCTCGTACACGTCGTTCAGGGTAAATCCTATAAACTCCCCGTCCGGGCTTACAAGGCCCCATCTTTCCCCAAATTTTACACCGAGGGCATCGGTACTGTCCCCCCACATCCTTACCTCGTCAAACTGTGGCTGCACGATTATCTCCCCCTGTTTATTGACATAGCCGAATTTCCCGTTTTGCTTTACCCGGGCTAAACCCGATTCGCCAAAACCGTCTGCATCGTCAAACTGTGGCTGTATGGCTATCTCCCCCTGTTTATTGACATAGCCGAATTTCCCGTTTTGCTCTACCTTGGCTAAGTCCGATCCGCCAAAACCCCCTGCATCGTCAAACTGCGGCTGTATGGCTATCTTTCCCTGTTTGTTGACAAAGCCGTATTTCCCGTTTTGCTTTACCTTGGCTAAGTCCGATCCGCCAAAACTCCCTACCTCGTCAAACTGCGGCTGTATGGCTATCTTCCCCTGTTTGTTAATATAGCCCCATTTCCCGTTTTGCTTTACCCCGGCTAAACCCGATTCGTCAAAGCCCCATGCGTCGTCAAACTGTGGCTGTATGGCTATCTCCCCCTGTTTGTTGATAAAGCCCCATTTCCCGTTTTGCTTTACCCGGGCCAAACCCGATCCTCCAAAGCCCCCTGCATAGTCAAACTGCGGCTGTATGGCTATCTCCCCCTGTTTGTTGACATAGCCGTATTTCCCGTTTTGCTTTACCCCGGCCAAATCCGATTTGCCAAAACCCCATATGTGGTCAAACTGCGGCAGTACGACTATCTCCCCCTGTTTGTTGACATAGCCGTATTTCCCGTTTTGCTTTACCACGGCTAACCCCGCCGATTCGCAAAAATTGTATGCATAGTCAAAATGCAGCTGTATGGCTATCTTTCCCTGTTTGTTGACATGGCCCCATTTCCCGTTTTGCTCTACATTGGCCAAACCCGATTCGCCAAAACCCTCTGCCCAGTCAAACTGTGGCTGTATGGCTATCTTTCCGTTTATGTCCATATAGCCAAACTTGTAATATTGGTCATTAAAAGGGAAAATCTTTTCGCTAATCTTTTTCTGCCCGCTGGCGTGCCCGGCAAGCAGCACAAGGATGGCGAAGGGTAGCATATATGTGGCTTTTTTCATGTATTTCATAATATCTGTGTTTGTTAGGTTAAAAAAACAGGGCGTGCACGGCGGCCTGCCCCTTGGCTTTCTGCCAAACCAAAGTTAATGGGTTTTTGGCCTTATCCATACCGATCGCCGAAAAATATGTAGATCCCCCCCATTTTTTGGCCAAAGCGTTCAAAGTGCCTTCTAACCACCCTTCGAAGCGCACCCTAACCATCCTGTGGTGCGCACCCTAACCATCCTGTGGCGCGCACCCTAACCATCCTGTGGTGCGCACCCTAACCATCCTGTGGCGCGCACCCTAACCATCCTGCGGCGCGCACCCTAACCACTGTTCAAGTGGCTTCCGTTTTTATCTAGGTAGCGATTGATGGACGGCCGGTAAGGGGCGGTGAAGGGATTGGAACGTTGTTGTGTTGTATTTCTGCACATTACGGTTTTGTGCCGTTCCATTGTTCAATAAACGTACCACATAAAGGCAATAATACCCATAGCAGTAGCATATATTCCGATCAGCCCCAAAGGTATGTTTTGTTCTATTGTAGAAAAGTCTTTGCGCCCGTCTTGTTGGTAATATTCATACTCATCGACATAAGGATGGACGGGCAAATAATCTTTTTCTATTTTATTAATGACTTTGAACTTGGCACTGTTGAGTTTCTTATAAGAGATGATCAATGCCCTCCATGTCACGGCCAGCAGGATGCCCAGGGGCATAACCATAAAGGGTATTTTGTATTGTTCAAAATGTCCCATTGCGAAAACAATGCCCGAAATAATAGAGGTGTGCATGGTTATAAACCAATTATTGGTTACCCCCCTCCTGTGGCTTACCCTGTCTGCCATTTCAACGTGCAGCTTGTACAGCTCTAAAATAGTTTGGCCATCACCGGCCGCATTGTTTTTGTTCTTTGTTTCCATTTTTCAACTACGTTAAATCCCTAATAGCCTGTACAATCTTTTCAGTATTCCATTTTACTATTTTATCGGCATTGTCTTTAACTAATTCTTTGATTACCATATAAACCTAAGTTTTGCCTATTCCTATATTTAGCGTCCTGTCCCGGCTATTTTGTTTTGCTCCCTTCCCTAGGCCGATGCCTTCCCGCTAAGGAATGGTTTCGAACCCCGTGTATTGGTGCAATACCGGTGGGATGCCGATGCCCGTCCCTTCTTGGCCATTTTCGAGGATGGCGGCCACGATCCTTGGCAAGGCCAGGGCGCTCCCGTTCAATGTGTGCAAAAGGTGCTTGGCATTGTTTTGGCTTCGATACCTCAATTTGAGCCTATTGGCCTGATAAGTCTTGAAATTGCTCACGGAGCTTACCTCCAACCACCTGTTTTGGGCCGATGAATATACTTCAAAATCGTAAGTGATGCTGGACGTGAACCCCAGGTCCCCGGCGCAAATCTTCAATATCCTATAGGGCAGTCCCAGTTTTTTTAATAGGCTTTCTATGTGCGACACCATTTCTGCCAGGGCCTCAAAAGATTTATCAGGGCGCTGCACTTGGACGATCTCCACTTTGTCAAATTGGTGTAGCCTGTTGAGCCCCCTCACGTGGGCGCCCCATGAGCCGGCCTCCCTCCTAAAACAAGGGGTGAACGCCACTTTTTTGATGGGCAGGTCTTTTTCGTCAATAATGGTATCACGGTACAAATTAGTAACCGATACCTCGGCCGTCGGGATTAAATACAAATCAGAATCCGAGATATGGTACATCTGGCCTTCTTTGTCGGGCAATTGGCCCGTGCCGCGCCCGGAGGCCTCATTGACCACTACCGGGGGCTGGACTTCATGGTACCCGGCCCGATCGGCTTCGTCCAGAAAGAAGTTCACGAGGGCACGTTGTAGTTTGGCCCCTTTGCCCTTGTATACCGGGAACCCGGCCCCTGTTATTTTCACGCCCAGATCAAAATCTATGATGTCGTATTTTTTAATCAAATCCCAATGCGGTACTGCCCCCTCCCCCGCCCTGGGCAAACTATCTACGGTAAACAATATTTCATTGTCGTCCTCGCTATTCCCGGACGGCACCCCCGGATGGGGGATATTCGGGATATGGTAAAGTTTTTCTTCAAGGGCTTGCTTTGTTTCTTCCAATACATGCCTCAGCTCCTTGCTTTGCGTTTTCAAACCAGAAGTCCTGTTCTTTGCCTCATGGGCTTCATCTTGTTTGCCTTCTTTTATCAGTAAACCAATGGACTTGGAGATTTTGTTGAACCCTGCAAGCAGCCCGTCCAACTGGATTTGGGTGCTTTTTCTCTTTTCATCCAACGCCAGCACTTCATCTAGCAGGTCTTTGGCATCGGCAATGCCCCGTTTTTCTAACCCTGCGATGAAACCTGCCCTGTTTTCCCTGATGTCCGAAACAATTAACATAAGACCCTACTTTTTTGAAACGCAAATTTATATGATCCCCCGACACGCACGCTATTATGGAAACCAAAAGAATCAGGAGGGAAAGTGTAGGTTTTAACTAATTGAGAAGGGCACAAATATTTTTGTACAAATTTGTGTTACAGCATTAATTGTCATATAATTGTCGCTTTAATATGCATTTAGGTCTAGCTGGCTATCTGGCTAATCACAAGACCGAATCTTCATCGCTATAATATTTCATATCAAAGTGCTTTAAAATCATTAAGCAAAATTTCTACTAATTAATTATCATGTATAAAATTGAAGAATTGAATGACAGGCTTCTTTCTGAGCTAAAAGAGATCGCAGAAAGCCTAGGCATCAAGAACTACAAAAAAGACGGGAAGAAGGATCTTGTCTACAAAATTTTAGACGAGCAGGCGATCAACCCACAGCCTGCCACTGAAAAAAAAGCCGAGGAGCTGAGACAAGAAAAACCGGGCGATAATGCCGAAGCAAAAACAGAGGGTGGGGCTAGGGACAAAAAACCCTCTGATGACTCGCTGGACTCGTTCAACCTAGAAGCCGAATCAAAGCAAAAAAAACCAAACCTCAGGGCAAAAGCCGGGAAGCCGCAAAAAGAACCCAAAGAAGAGCTTGGCGGAGAAAACAAAGAGGTGGCAAAACCTGTATCTACCCGATCTAATGACGGGGCCTCCCGGGACAAGGAAGAAAGAAAAGACAGAAGGCCCGAGCAGAGATCGAGGAACGCCGAATACAATGAAAAAATCAAAGAGTTTGACGGTGTAATTGAAAATGGCGGCGTGCTTGAAATCATGCAAGATGGCTACGGCTTCTTGAGATCAGCGGATTACAATTACCTGGCCAGTCCGGACGATATCTATGTATCGCCTTCTCAAATCAAATTGTTTGGTTTGAAAACCGGTGACTCGGTTTTAGGTCAAATTCGCCCACCTAAGGACGGGGAAAAGTATTTTGCGTTACTAAGGGTAAGTTCTGCGAACGGTAAGACTACTGAAGAAATTAGGGACAGGGTTCCATTCGAATACCTTACGCCACTCTTTCCGGAAGAAAAGTTGAACTTGAGCTACAAACCAAGCGATTACTCTACCAGGGTCATGGACATGTTCTCCCCCATCGGAAAAGGGCAAAGAGGTATGATCGTAGCACAGCCCAAAACGGGCAAAACCGTTTTGCTCAAAAACGTGGCAAATGCGATCGCGGCAAACCATCCGGAGGTTTACCTTATGATTTTGCTGATCGATGAAAGGCCTGAAGAAGTAACAGACATGGCTCGAAGCGTAAAAGCGGAAGTGATTGCCTCTACATTCGACGAGCAAGCTGAGAGACACGTGAAAGTGGCTAATATTGTTCTTGAAAAAGCAAAGAGAATGGTGGAATGCGGGCATGATGTAGTCATTCTTTTGGATTCCATCACACGCCTAGCCAGAGCGCACAACACAGTGGTGCCGTCCAGTGGAAAAATCCTTTCCGGGGGTGTGGATGCTAATGCACTACACAAGCCCAAGAGATTCTTTGGTGCAGCCAGAAACGTAGAGAATGGCGGATCGTTGACTATCTTGGCTACCGCTTTGATCGAAACAGGATCTAAAATGGATGAGGTGATATTCGAAGAATTCAAAGGTACCGGCAATATGGAACTCCAGTTGGACAGAAAACTATCCAATAAACGAGTGTACCCGTCCATTGATATTCCGTCCTCAGGAACCCGAAGGGAAGATTTGCTGATCGACAAAGAAGAACTGGCACGTATCTGGATTTTGAGAAAATTCATGGACGATATGAACCCGAACGAAGCCATGGAATTCTTGCTTGGCAAGCTGAAAGGTACCAGAAACAATCAGGAATTTTTGGTGTCTATGAACGGATAAAACCGTTAGACTCATGTACGCATAAATATATTCCGTGAATACGGAATATATTTATGCGTTTTAGCCAGTTCTGATTGAAATATTTCAACATAGCAGAAACTGTTTGATTGGAGATGATTTTTTTATTATAAATTTAGTTCGTTTTATTACTAGATACACTAGTTCATTTTATCTATATTTGAAAATAAGATTCATTAAGTAAAATATTGTTAGAATACATTTATTAAAGTTTAACGTTATGAACAAAATTGATCAAAGCCTACTGGATACTTGGAATTTGTATGGGAACTATGTTTCCTACACAATTCTGGCTATCGGTGTGTTAATCCTAACAGGTCATCTTTTCAAACTCATGATTACTAAAGACTACAAGGCAAAATATGATTACATCATTCTGTACGAGATCAACTTGCTTTGGTATAGCACTTTGCTGATCATCATTGCCCTTGCGGTTTACGCTAATACCTTAGTATCAGAACCTGGCATGATGTGGTTTTTCGTTCGACTATTTGTAAGCATGATGTTTGCGATCATAGCAGGTGTGATTGTGCAAAACGTCCTAAAATTCTATTATCCTTTCTACATAGAAAAAAGACTTAAATTATTGAGGTTCGCCACAAGGATTTCTCCTGAAGGACATCCAATGAAGTTATTGAGTGAGGAAGAAGAAGATGTTTATTTGGACGAAGGTATGCAGGCAGAAGAAGATGCTTTTTCTGTAGACTACGATGTGTGGGTCGACGAAGAATCCGGATTCACGAAGATAGAAAAATACAATGGTAGGTTGCACGCCCTGAAATGCAACGAATGTAACTACCAAACCCTGAAAGTAAACAAAGAAGAAATCGTACAGTCGGCTACCATTGAAGTAGATGGGGAATTGGTAAAATATTTTGCCTGTGGTTACTGTGGGCACAAAGAGAAAAAATCATTTACTATTGCAAAATTGAAAACATCCATAGAAGCAGGTTCTTAATAGAGAATCAAAAAAGAGTTTAAAAACCGTTCCGATTAGAATGGTTTTTATTCAGGCAAATAATACTCAATCGGATATTATTTACTGTTTAAATGATGTATGGGGATCATCAATTAACCTATTTAGCTTGTGATTTATCGTCCTAAAATTATTTTACTGTTGTATAAGCTATTTCAGGACAAGATGAGACCATTAAAAAATATCAAACGGGCAATGAAATAGATAAGAAAGTTAAGTGTCGTTTCTCATTCCTATAGAGGAATCCAGTATTTTTCAAAGCAATATGTTGATCTGTTCAATAGTTTGTTTATAAAAATCGGAATGAATCATTAGCCCTGTCCCAACCGTATAACGTTCGAAAAAAATATTCTTCACTTTCTTTTTTTTCTGCTCCCCTCAACAGGGGTATCAATCCTTGCTAGCCTTAAAAACAAAAATCCTTTGAAAATCAAACCTTGGTATCATTGAAATATTTGAATCCGTTCTCCTTTTAATTGCCTAATAGCTGTCGGATTTGGCATCACAGCCAGAGAAAATTTCATGAAATTGTGCTCCACTTGAGCGAAGCGATTTGATCCTTGCTCAAATGCCTAGCTATTCGACTATGAGAATGCCGGGTCAGCTTAGGGTCTTTGGCGATGATCTGTTCAGCAAGTGACCTTGCCTTTTTCAGTAATTCCCCATCCGTGGTGATATCTGCGACTTTCAGGTCTAGTAAACCACTTTGTTGCGTACCCATCAGGTCTCCGGGACCCCTTAGTTCCATATCTTTTTCGGCAATCTCAAAACCGTCCGTGGTGGCCACCATGCAGGCAATTCGCTCTCTGGCATCTCTTGAGATTTTGTTCCCTGTCATCAAAATACAATAAGACTGATCGATGCCTCTCCCTACGCGCCCACGGAGCTGATGCAACTGCGACAAGCCAAATCGCTCAGAGTTTTCGATGATCATCACCGATGCATTCGGCACGTTTACTCCTACTTCGATTACCGTAGTGGCTACCATGATCTTGGTCTCGCCCTTTACAAATCGGTTCATTTCGAAGTCCTTCTCCTTGGCTTTCATCTTACCGTGTAAGATACTCAAAGGCATATTCGGAAAAGCTCTGGAAATACTCTCATATCCATCCATAAGATCCTTGTAGTCAAAATTGCTTGATTCTTCTATCAAGGGGTAGACAATATACACTTGCCTGCCCATATCTATTTTGCGCTTGATAAACCCAAACAATTTCAACCGGGAAGAATCGTACAAGTGCGAGGTTTTGATCGGCTTTCTTCCTTTGGGTAGCTCCCGTATGGTCGAAATTTCTAAGTCTCCGTAGAGTGTCATTGCCAGTGTTCTTGGAATGGGAGTAGCCGTCATCACCAACACGTGTGGGTACAGATGCTTGTTTTTCTGCCAGAGCTTGGCACGCTGTGCCACACCAAAACGATGTTGCTCGTCTATCACTGCCAGCCCCAGCCGATTAAACTGTACGTCATTCTCAATCAAAGCGTGTGTGCCCACCAGAATCTTCATTTCGCCTGAAGCCAGCTCCTCCAGATATTTTTTACGATCATTTTTTTTAGTAGATCCTGTGATCAAACGAATCCCCAATCCTAATTTTTCGCAATACTCCTTCAGACCTTGATAATGCTGGATCGCTAAAATCTCCGTAGGTGCCATGATGGTGGTCTGGAATCCGCTCCCGATCGCAATCAGCATGCAGACGAAGGCAGTGATGGTTTTACCGCTGCCCACATCGCCCTGCAATAATCGATTCATCTGGTGTCCTGACTGTAGATCGGTATATATTTCTTTGATCACCTGCTTTTGGGAGTCCGTCAACTCAAAGGGTTTGTGATTGGTATAAAAGTCATGGACCAAATGGCTATTTTGAAAAATGATACCTTTATGCACTTCTTTCTGATCAGACTTCTCACGAAATATTTTCAGTTGAATAAAGAACAATTCATCAAACTTCAGTCGATCCAGTGCCCGGTTTTTCGACCTCGCATCAGGCGGAAAGTGAATATGTTTGAGTGCCGTTTTTAGTTCGACCAATCCCAGACTACTAAGAATATCCTGATCTACAGTTTCTATCGGATCAAAGTCTTGAGTTTTAACGAGCTCCTGCATTATTTTAACAATCGCCTTGCTATCCAAATACTTTTTTTTGAGTTTTTCTGTGGTGGCATACACCGGTATCATGAGATTCTTCCCTGCCTCATTGGCCGGGGTCAATACTTCTATTTCTGGATGACTGATAGAATACTTGGTTTGAAAGAATACCGGCTTGCCATAGACGATATAGGGAACTCCAGTTTTTAATTTGTCCGCCATCCATTTTACGGCTTTGAACCAAACCAGCTCGATCTGGCCCGTAGGGTCACAAAAGGTAGCCATCAGTCTTTGTTTTCTGGCAGCGCCTACCACTTCTACTTTTTCAATGATACCTTTGATTTGCACATTTTCGCTCTCAGGAACGATCAGGCTGATCGTCTGAAATTGAGATCGATCTTCATAGCGGAAAGGAAAATGATGAATCAGATCATGGAAAGTTTGTATACCAAGTTCCCCATGTAGTAACTTGGCTTTAGCCGTACCTATCCCTTTTAAAAATTTAATTTTTGTATCCATGAAGCCGTCATGCCTATGGATTATTGATCCCAATTCAAAGTATTGAGCATGTGGAGCATATCCATTTTCACATAGTTGATTACAGGGCGTAGTGAGTCGTTTTGAGTAGCCGTTTTAAAATACAGCACACAGCGCAGAAAGTGATTCGTAGAATCCGTGACGTGAAATTGGAACTGCGTAGGGACTTCGCCTGATAGCTCCATCACTGTGGCACGAATCCCGTTGTTCAAAGTAATGATGCTTTCATCGATTGCATAGGCTTTCACACGATGTTCGGAAGTGAGGCGATATGAATCGCTTAGGTATTCTTCTAATATTTTTCGGTTATTATTCACTGGCTTATAGGTTACATGGATATTTGCCCCCAAGTTTTGATAATACAGGTCAAACCAAAAACGTTCTGCGATCCATGAACTGTCCTTTTGTATGCTCGCTTGTTCGGAGTATTCCATCTGGAATGGAAATGAGTCGGCCATCAACCGGTATTTAGCCGGGGCTAAGTCTATTCTGTTAAACCCTTTGGGTTTTGGATTGAAGGCTTTTTCTCCACAACCCATTGCAAAAATTACCAGCACCCAATGCCATTTTCTCATCATCTTGTAATCTGTACCCTTATCTTTTTTATTCTTTTGTCGTTTACGGCTACTGTTGTAAAAAGGAACTTGTCAAATATTATTTTCTCTCCGGCGTTCGGTAGCATAGCATGGATCTCCAGGAGCAACCCCCCCAATGACTCACTTTCTCCTTTGACCGTATCAAAAGTTTTGTGATCCACGCCAGTCAGCTTGCAGAAATCCATCAATGACGTTTTGCCTTCAAATATAAAGGTATTGTTGTCTAGCTTACTGTAGGCTAAATTCGAATCTTCATCGAATTCATCGTTGATTTCCCCTACGATCTCTTCTATGACATCCTCCATGGTAATCAACCCTGACGTACCCCCATACTCATCTACCACGATAGCGATGTGAATTCTTTTTTCCTGAAAATCTTTAAACAGGGTGTCATTTTTTTTTGTCTCCGGCACAAAAAAACCGGGCCTTAGAAGCTCTTGCCACTTGAAGTTTTCTCCCTTGCTGACATGTGGCAACAAGTCTTTAATATAAAGAATACCTTCGATTTTATCTATGGTTTCCTTAAAAACCGGAATTCTGGAGTAGCCCGTTTTATTGATCTGGTTCATGAGTTCATGAAAATTTGTCCCTAAGTCTAAAGCCGTAATGTCCATTCTGGATTTCATCACTTGCTTCACGGATAACGTGCCAAAATTCACAATGCCTTTGAGTATATCTTTTTCTTTTTCGGTCGTTTCATCTTCAGTTGCTAGATCTAGTGCTTGATTCAGATCGTCTACAGACACTTCATACCCTTTTCTTTCTATTCTTCGCTCAATAATATTACTGACTTTGATAAGCAACCAAGCCAAAGGCTGAAATATTCTAAGCGAGACCGAAAGAAGATCGGCTGTCCTCTTGGCAAAAGCCATGTTGTTTTGATTGGCATATACCTTTGGCACAATTTCTCCTAGGAATACCATCAGGAAAGTGATGACTACGGTGAGTGCTACTATGGTGATGCCATCCGATAAGATATTCCCCAAAAGTGCCTTCGTAATATAGGTCGAAAGCATCACTATTGAAATATTGATGAAATTATTCAATATCAAAATAGTCGCTAGCAACTGTTTCGGCTGGTCCAAAAGTTTTGCTATTTTCTTTCTCACATTGCCCTCAGCTTGCCGGGCATCCTGTAGCTGATCGTGGTTCAGGGAAAAATAAGCAACCTCAGACCCGGAAACCAAAGCTGATCCCAGAAATAAAAGACTAATGCCAACAAGGCTGACAACCAGTAAATATATATCTCTTACAAAAACAAGCAGGGTGAGAAAGTGACCAGCACCGAATGGCACAAAATAGTACTCAGGACGCCGTTGGCTGAGATAGCAGAAAAATATCTGAATAAAGGCAATCAGGTTTACAT
>JACSEJ010000044.1_pt1 | contig 12724 bp, 12 predicted proteins | sample 8225461 | NCBI WGS metagenome assembly JACSEJ01 (sample SAMN15704941, study PRJNA253121) | viral metagenome | isolation source: viral RNA from sea star tissue | host: Pycnopodia helianthoides | place: USA:Seattle Aquarium | collected 2013 | reverse complement strand
CTTGATACCAGTTTGGCTCGTAACATGAAGTATGTATCAGATTCAGCAGCTAATGCAGGTCTTGCATCTCAAGGCTTCCACTCTCGTCACCAGTTCCAACGTGCAGTTGCTTCAGCTCGTGATGCAAGTATCAATGACCTTCGTGGTGATGTTGACTTGTACAAAGGAGAGAAAGCAGGTAAGCAAGCAGAGAAAGCTTTGCGTGATGTTACTGATGGTCGTTACTCTAACAAGCTAGATGAAGCACTACGTCTTCTTTACAAAGAACCATTGGAAGATGGCGATGGACTAAAGGACGTTACTCGTCTACTTCGTAAGGCTACTTCTGTTACTCGTCTACGTACTACAGGTTTCGCTACACTGCCTGAAGCGGCAAGTGCTGCTGTACGTAATGGTGTTATCAGTACGCTTAGTCAGATTCCAGCTACTCGTTGGTTTGACTTCAGAGGTACTAGTGTTGCTAATGATAAGTTCATGAGTGACTTCTCTCGTACCTTCTCAGCTACAGGTCATCAAGAGTACATGTTCGGACGTAAGTTCTACAATGGCTCAGACTTTGATGATGCAACTAAGAGTAGTTTGAAAGGTATTGATTCTAAGTTAGGTCATGCACTTGATGTGACTATGACTGTGAATGGCTTCAAGACTTTCCAGCATGGTGGTGAAGAGATGGTAGCTCGTTCTATCGTAAACAACCTACGTGACATGTCTATTAAAGGTGAGATTACATCTAATATTCGTAAGTCTCTTATTGATGTTGGTGGTATGACTGAAGAACAAGTAATTCGTATGATTACTCACTTCAAAGAGAATGACATGGATATCTTTGACTCAGTTAGATTGATGGATGCTGACTTGCATAACTCATTGAGTACTGCAACACGTAATACAATCGGTCACTCTTACTTACGTATGGGTATAGGTGAACAGCCAGCTTATATGAATAAAGAGATGGGTAAGGTAATGACTACTCTTATGTCGTTCACTATTGGTTCTTATGAGAAGATGCTTCTTCGTGGTATCAAGAATGAACGTGCTGTGATGATGTCAATTATGGCTGGTCAAGCTGTGTTAGGTTACGGTGCTCTAGTAGCAAATACATATATCCAAGCACAGGGTATGGAAGGTCGTAAGCGTGAGAAGTACATCAATGATAAGATGAGTGATGAGGGTTTGTTCTGGGGTACAATGGCTCGTGTCGGTGTTATGGCAGTGCCTATGATTCCATTGCAGATACTCAATACGGTTGGTGCGTTACCTGAAGAGATGAAGGGTGCTGGTCGTATGGGTGGCGTTCAATCCTCTGCCTTAGTTGCTGATGGTATGCAAGCTACATCTGCTGCTGCTCAACTAGCATTTAAGAACCAGAACAAGAGAGAGAAGGAAGCTGATTGGAATGCAATCAAGCGTGTCCTTCCTTGGTACAATAGTACCCTCTATAACATGACTGTAGGGACTACAACAAACAATTAACCCGCCCTATAGATAAATAACTAAAGGAGATTATATGAGTAACTTATCCTTTGTACGACACGTTGGTAACGGAATTAATACACAGTTCTTACTATCCAATGCTGGTGCAAACATAGGTTACTTCCGAACTACTGATATACATGCGTATGTTAATGATAAGGAAGTAACCTTCAAGATTAATCCTGCATCTCCACACATTGCTGTGCTTGATGTAGCCCCTGCTACTGGTACAGATGTTCTCTTACGAAGAGAGATGCCAGTAACTAAGCCGTATGCTAATTTTGAACGAGGTAATAACTTTGGCCATCGTCAAGTGAATAATACCTTCGTACAACAATTATACCTGACTCAAGAGATGCTTGATGGTTTCGCACCTAAAGGTTTCTATATGAAGCAGAACACTAATATGGGTGGCCATAAGTTTACTAATTTAGTAGATGGTGTAAACCCTCAAGACTCTGCTACTATGAATACTGTTGAAGAGCTTGACAGAAACCAAACAGAGTGGAATAGAAAACAAGATAGCAGGTTAGTCACTTTAGAGTCTAGTGTAACAGGTAACTCTCGTTACATTAATTGGTTGTATAACAGGGGTAGTGCAGACGGTGGTGAACTCATCATTGATGTACCATACAACTTTACCAGTATCTCTACTGTTCATATAAATGGCGCTCGTATGACATATGGGCTGGCCTTTGATTATGATACGTCAGCACGTACTCTAGAATTAGCAGAGGCACTAGAGGAGGGTGATGAGGTAGTTGTATCAATAGGGACTGAACCTGCTATAGAGAAAAGTATCCCATCTTTCGGGTATCTACAGTCCTATATAGATAACCCTCAGATAAGTGTAGGTATGTCATTCCGAGTAATAGATAGAGCAGATGCCATATTTGATGTAGTGTCAGGACTAACCCCTAATGGTATGAATGTCATTAGTGCAACCGCTAGTGGCTATCAGCTAAAACTACGTGTTGTTGATGCATCTGTTAATATAGCTGCTTTAGGTGCAGTTGCTGGGGATAACAAAGTTGACGTATCTCCGTTAATAACACACGCAGTGCGTACTATGAAAGTTAAAGATGTGATATCTGTTGGTGCTCACTATTTGTTATCTGGGCTTGACTTAACAGAACTAGGAGACGATGAGACAGGTCGTATTAAGATTCGAAATGTTGCGGGTGGTACTGCTACAGATGAGTCAACAGATACGTTTATCTTCCGCCATAACGAGAATGTTGGTATAGACTTAACAGGTACAAGTCGTGTAGTGTTTGAGAGTTTAGGTATTAAAACCGATACTGGATATTCACCTCTTGTTGGTATCTATAAGCAACGGACTACAACTAATCAATCATGTAAGCGTCATGTATTCAGAGACTGTAGATTACTAATGGGAGAGACCAGTGATTCTGTTAATGATGGGTTTGGTTATATCGGACTTTATAATTTCACGGGTGAAGATAATCTGTACGACAACTTTACTTGTATAGCTGATACTCCAAACTTCCTGACGTTGAAGAATTACCTAAATAAAGAATCCCCATTCGCAGGTTCGTACACGCCACCAGACCCACTCACCTTCACAGTATCCAACAACAGATACCGTGATAGTTCATTCGTATCTGCTCATGGTAATGAGCCGTATGTACTAGATGGCGTCACAGGGCTATACGTAAATGGTGGGTATCTAAATGCTAGAAACCTAGCGAGGTTAGTTCGATGTGTAGGTGTGCACTCTCGTCAAATATACTTCACAGAGACGCATTGTGAAGATATAGGTGCTTTACTTACTTATGATGCCACCGCAAGTGTAGGTTTTTCACCTACAACATTTGAGTTTGTTGGCGGTCAGCTAATAGGCACGAATGTAACAACTGGTGATAGATGGAATGGAATGTTCGAGTTTAATACCAATAACCTTGAAATCCGTGGTCTTAAGTATGATATACCAAACAGGCCAGGTTCTAAAGTAATAGACTTCATTAAGTGGACAGGTAAAAATGGCACACTAACAGAGGTTGATTTACGGTTTGGCTCTGCATCTGCGTTGGCTAACAACGTCTATGATGGGTTACTTGTAAGCGGTTCTGTTATTACTACTAATGTAAAAGTACAATGTGGTGATTTGGACTCAAGAGTTATATACAACACTTCACACACAACACCGCGTGACTTGCGAAATATAATCATAAACGGCAACAGCAATGTAGCATTCTCTGAGTTCTTAGATACTGCAAACCCAGCAGATATCTCATTCACAAATGACTCAGGGCTAGTTACACCTTCATCGTTCTTCTTGCATGTAACTAGCGTTAATGGTGTTAACAGCATAAATGGGATAGTTACTCTTGGAGCAGGTGATGCCATAGGTTCTAATTTTACAATCCGCTTCACTAATACATTCTTCCCTATACGCTCTATAAATGTAGGTTTAGCTATATTCACAGACACAAATGGGTTATTTAGAAGAGAAATAACATCCTCTTTCACTGGCACGGTCTCCTTACTAAGGATGGACATGGATGCATTCAACACCGAAACTAAGCACCAAGCTAAGATAGAGTGTACATTTTAATTAAGAGATAGGAGGTGTAATGGATAAGGTGGGACTCGTAGCGCAAGTTACTGAGATGACACAAAAGGCGGCTCTCCCTGTAACAGTGACTGGTATCACTGTTATGGGGGTAGCACTCCCTGATGTTGTAGCAGTATTAACTATAGTGTACCTAGTAATTCACATTGGGTACATTTCACATAAATGGTATAAAGGACGATAAGGAGGTAACATGGCAGCAGACCGCAGACCAAATAAGAAGTCAGCCTCAGAGGATGAATTAGGTGTCATTCACAATATGACTACTAAGCTTCATACACTCCGCTTAAAGAGAATGCTGGAATTAATATCTGATGGTGCAGACCCTGAAGATGTTATGGGTGACGGAAAGGCGTTACAAGCTGCTGGTAAATGGGCAGCAGACCAGAACTCTGTTACAGCAGCTCAACCAGAGATGGATGAAGATACTGAACTGGCTAAGGCACTAGAGAAGATTCACCAAGAGAACTTCGGTAAAGGTGCAATGGCAGTAGGTTCTAACGTAGTACCCTTCGATGATGGAGGTGACTAATGTCAGGACAGTACCTTTCCATACGTGATAAGGTAGAACGGCAGAAGAAGATTATAGAACTCAGGAAGATGTTTCCTTACTCAGTTGAAGGCTTGTGCTTCTTTGCACAGGTCATCATCAATACGACTATTGTTGGTAAGCCCAACCTTAACCGTATGCAAGCCGACATTCTTAAGTTCCTCTTTGAAGGACACAAGTACCGAATGGTAATGGCACAGCGTGGTCAAGCAAAGACTACGCTTACTGCTATCTATTGTGTGTTCATGCTGATACATAAACCTCACTATCGTATCGTTATCTTCTCTCAGAACAGCAAGCGAGCTAAGGAGATTGCAGGTTGGGTAATTAAAATATTCAACGCTATGTCTATCTTAGACTTCATGCGCCCAGATAAGTATGCAGGAGACCGAGCCTCTATCGAATCATTCGATGTGCATTGGCACTTCCGTGGTACAGATAAGTCACCCTCCGTGGCTTGTTACTCTATCGAGTCTGGTGCTCAGGGTTCTCGTGCTGACTTAATCATTGCAGGTGATATTGAATCATTGCAGAACTCACGTACCGTTGGTGGTCGTGAATGGTTAATGGAACAGACACTTGAATTTGAATCAATCAACCAATTTGGTGATATCGTTTATCTAGGCACACCACAGTCAGTAGAGTCAATCTATAACTGGCTACCAAGTCGTGGCTATGTAGTACGAATCTGGACAGGTCGATACCCGACTAACAGCCAGATGGAATACTACGGTAACAGGTTAGCTCCTATTATCTACGAAGACTTGACCAAAGACCCTAGCTTACAACTAGCAGGTGGTCTTGATGGCTCATTGGGACAACCAACATGTCCTGAAATGTATGATAACGACTTGTTGAACGAGAAGGAACTAGCGCAAGGTAAGGCTAAGTTCATGCTTCAGTTCATGTTGAACACTGGTTTATCAGATGCAGACAGATATCCTTTACGCTTGAGTGACTTAATAGTTGCTTCATTCAATAAGGAGAGAGGTCAGGTGATGCCTATATGGAATCAAGCTAGTACTTGTATCTGGGAATCAGCACCTAAGTTCGGAACACGTAAGACAGATACCTTCTATTATCCTATGCAAGTAGAGTATGACATGGCTAACTTCGAGCGTACCGTGATGTACATTGACCCTGCTGGTGGTGGTAAGAACGGTGATGAAACCGCTTATGCAATCATTAAGCTTATGGGTACGTGCATTTACATTTACGATATCGGTTGTGTTCAGGGAGGTTATCGCCCAGAAGACCTTGAACGGCTCGTGGCGGCTGCAAAGAACGCACAGTGCAAAGAGGTATTCATTGAGAATAACTATGGTAATGGTGCTCATGTGGCGGCAATTAAGCCATACTTTGAGCGTGACTATCCAGTGCAATTGGAAGCTGTTCAGGAAACTGGTCAGAAAGAATTGCGTATCATTGATGTACTTGAGCCAGTATTATCGACACACCGCTTAATCGTTCGTCCTGAAGTCGTACAGAAGGATATGGAACTTATCCAAGGCTATGCCGCAGATAAGCGAATGGGCTTCTCTCTGTTCCACCAGTTGGCTAATATCACCCGTGAGAAGGATTGTCTGAAACACGATGATAGATTAGACGCATTGGCTGGCGCAGTTCGTCAGGTAGTTGAGAATCTGGACTATGACCAATTGAAGGTCGTTATGCAGCGTCAAATCAAACAGGGCAAGCGTTGGACTGAAGTTATGAGCAACCCTACTATGATGGTGGATTTCATGACTAGCGTGACGCTGGGTGTCTCTCACGAGGTCGCCCTACAATCAGCTCGATTCGGACAGAAATTAGGCAACCGATTCGGCAAAAATGGGAACAGTTCAAAAGGTAGACGATGGAAATAAATCGTTATAAATCAAGCACTTTGAATTAACCCGCCATATAGATAAGAGCGGAAAAGAAAGCTTCAGTAGTATAGAGCGTTATATGACCTCTAGAGCACTGGAGCGTCCCTGCTTTATACCTTATATCTTCTATATGGTATATAAGGGTAATACCCTATAACCTATTTAATCAATTAAATTAATCTCATAAGGAGAACATATTATGGCTACACCACTAACAGGTGATATCAAGAACCGTACTGAAGTGAAGAAAGAAGGTGTTACATTACACAACATGCCAGTAGTTACAGAAGCTGCTCTATTGAAGAAAGGTCATGTTATCAACCAATCAGCAATATCAGGTAAACGCCTTGGTTCTGTAGTAACAATCGTTAAGTCAGCAAAGCCTGTTCTATATCAAGCTGCTGGTTCTGAAACTGATTCACTATGGATTGCTGTAACAAACGGTGCTTCTGACCTTACACCAATCGACTAGTACTATCATTCACTAACATGCCCTTCGGGGCTAAGGAGGCTTCATGGCAAGATTAGAGACTAGTAATGACAGAACTATACCTTCCCTATCCCGTGTAGTAACAGTAGTGGAAGGTCTTACACCTGCACATCTTAAAGATGTAACGCATGATGTTAATATCAAGTCTATCTCTGGTAAGGCTAAAGGCATGGGTTGTATGATAGGTAAGAATATTTATATAGCTAATGGCTCTGAGCCTGATGATATATGGGTGGTCTTCTATGGCTTATAACAGAAACAAGTTCAAGCTAAGACGGGTAGCATTCTGCCCTGTACCTACCAATACAAATTCCCATACAATAGCTATTCCAAGCTTAGGGCTAGATAACCCTGATGCCTTGGTGAATCAGAAGTCTCTATCAGGTAAAGCTGAAGGTTTCGGTTTCTTCGAGGAAGGTGATTTGTATCTTGCAATTGGAAATCGTACGGACTCACCTTGGGTTAGGTTTGCTGGTGATAGTTTACTGAATCGTTGTTGGATACCTCACTTTTTCTCTGAAGCAAGTACAATTGACATACCGCTATTTGTTAGTGGTGTTGGTACTGGCTCTATTGAATGTGAAGTTCAGTTCACAGGTGATACTGGTAACAGATATCAATTATGTATGTCTCATAACACTGCCAGTCAAGGTTGGTGGGGTCTTGAGAATGGATTGTTCAGATGGGATACTCGTTACAACGAAGTGTATATAGATGGTGTACTTTCAACTAACGGTGTTGTAGCTGTTGTCTATGACCAGCTATACCGAATTAAGCTAGTAGATACGGATGCCTCTATTGGTATTGGTGAACTAGGTAATGGCTATACTGGTGGTGGTGCTACTTGGTTCATGCGTGGTGTTCTTAAGAACATTGCATTCAAGGACAGTGCTAACCCTTCATTGGATAGATTCTATAAAGGTATCGTTAAATCAGATACAAGACCACTTGAGTCTGAACCTTATGTAGATGAAGGACCTAATGCAGCTCATGGTGTATTATCAGGGTTTCCTACTTTAGCGTGGCGTGAAGTCCCTTGTGACTTACCGTTACCTCCATACACAGGAGCTTATGTCTCCGCCTACTCTGAGGAGTATAAATAATGTCAGCTCAAAGCGCAATTGACTTACTACGCTCCAAAGAGGGCATACCTAATAGTATCACACCTACTTTCCATGCTAATACATTACAAGCATTACTTAATGAGCTATCAACACCTTCTGCTATCAATGACTTCCTACGTGGTGCTGTTGAGCCTGATGCGTTCTTACAGTCTGAAACCTATGATAAACTAGACCGAGTTAAGGTTGGTAATCTATCTTGGGTTGCTATCAGACCAGTACTATCTGGTCGTCCTTGGGACAGCCGAGATTGGTTAGAAGCTAGTATCTTTGGTACAGTTGAACACACTCTTCGTATTGATGAAGAGCAAGTAGCTCTACATGATGACATTGATGTAATGCGTGGTGCAGAGTCCTACCAAAAGTACATGCCTATGGGTAAGAGTTATCATAAGGGTGAGTTCGTACATGAACCATCTACAGGTAAAGACTGGTCAGCTCGTGAAGCTATAACTTCTGATGCAGGAGCCTTTGACCCTAAACTGTGGTGGGAAGCTTCTGTTCAGTCAGTAACTAAGGCAGCTAACGTAGTGTTACTGTTACAGTCATTGTTGAATGACGAACGACTAGATGCTTCGGCTATCAAGAACCTACCTACGGGTGGTAGTGCAGACACAGCAGAGCAGATTGTAACTAAGTTGCAAACTCTAACGGGCATTGCTCGACTAGATGCTAGTGCTATTCAGAACCTACCGAATGCGAACTATGACCTAAACTCAGTTCGAGGTGACTCAGGTAAGTCTAACTACCCAGAGTATAATCAAACCTCTGGTGTATATGATATTGGGGACTTAGTATTTGTCACATCTCTTAATAAGAGATTCTTATGCCATACACCTATCCCGTTCCCTTCTACATTTGATAGAGAGCATTGGATTGAGTTATCGTTGTTAGGGCTAGCTAAGCTAAGTACTAATGTATCAGTGTATGTAACACCTCACACAGTCTCGTACTACTCAGACTTCAGTGATGGCTTCCTAAGTCCACAAGGATGGAACTCAACTCAAGGTAATAACATCACCTTAGTAGATGGTCAGTACAAATATCCTCGTCTGTTGAAGTTAGAGGATAAAGAGACTGGTAGCTCAGTGCAGATGGATCATGCTATCACAGATGGATTGGCTGCAAGTATGCGCTCGAAGGGCTTCACTTGGGAGTTCGCTACTCGAATAGATTCTGGTTATGTTTACCATTATATGCAATTTACAACAGCGTTCAATGGTACAGCAGGTCGGTTCTTATTAGGGATGGAGCGTATTGGTGTAGACTTACATATTAGTGTAGACGGTGGTACAGTACAAGTACCTGCTAATGAGTTTCATACATTTACACTAAGTGCATTACCAAACGAAAATGTAGCCCATTTACGTATTGATGGTGTTTATGCAGGGTCAGTTACTTACTCATCTCACTCAGTAACGTCTAGTGCAATACTCCATACATCAGGTAGCTCTGCTTCAACAGATGAGGTATTCTGGATGATTAGTAGTAACCTAATCTCATTTGATACCAACTCCATCAACCTTACACGCGCTCAGATTAATGAGAACATTACTTATGTAATACCTCACTCAAGTCAAGACATGTCGGTATATATTCCTAGAGGTACATACCCAATAGGTGCGAAGTTCACTCTAATTAATGGTACAACACAACCTTGTCGTGTATCAGCAGAGTTAGGTGACTTACAGATGTTTGGACGAGATACTAAGTTCTACCTACAGCCTTACCAGAAGTCAGTGTTCACACAAGTTGCACATTCTCGTGGTAACACATGGTCAGTAGACCAGCACAATGCTGTTGACACAGACAGTAAAGGTTACTGGATAGAAGTAGTATTAGATGCAACAGGTTCGATTAGAGCACGTCATGGTAACTACCATGCAATGGAAGCATTAACATCAACTAAGGTAGCAACAGGTCATTATCAACTAGCAATCGCAAGAGAACTAGTGGATGGTCGTTGGGCTAACACAGCAACAGCAATCGGACACAATCCGAGAATGACTGCATGTGTAGTAGATGGTGGTGGTGTCGCAGTACGTACATGGGATGCTACTGGTACTCCTATAGACAACGGTGTGACCGTGACACTTAGCTGGTAACTCTAACAACGTGGCGAGTCCTTCCAAGCCGAAGGCTCGACCTAGTTACATACTCATAGTCTTTATAGGAGCAATCTTATAGAGGCTATTATGAATGTAATTCTATATTCAACTTAATAACAAAGGAGGTGCATCTTGGCACTAACTAAATTAACTAAGCCGCGCGCTCGGTGGGCTACCTTCAAGCTAAAAGTGGCTCAAGCTGTATCTCGTGCTCTCTATGACAAGGTAGCAGAGATGAGTACATCTATCAAAGACTTTGGTGCTAAGGTAGATGGCAAGACAGATGACTCGGTTGCTATCATGGCAGCTATTGACCTGATGAGTAATATGGGTGGTGGTATTGTATTAGTACCAGAAGGTACTACTCTTGTTGGTGGAGCTTATAACTCCAATGGGTACATTGATATCAAGCCTAAAGTAAAACTCAAAGGCACAGGTGCTTCACTAATAAAATCAATAGAGGGAGGTAAATCCTCTAATAGCGTCCTTGTCCATATAAAGGACTACGCATCTATAGAAGATATAGAACTACAAGGCTCAGACTACTTTGGTCAGTCTGGTGGTGCTAATTACATTGGGTGGAACAAGGTAGCTATCTCCTCACAAGGAGCACAGACAGGTAAAGGCATCAAGGTTAGCCGTGTAGGTTTCTCTAATTTCCATTACTCTTGTGTGTACTTCCACAATAACCAAGAGCATCTATCTGTCACAGACTGTTACACATTTGGAGCACAGAAGTCTCACTACATTGACATTGATTCTAATGGTTTAATTGTAGGCAATGAGCAAGTTAAGGATGATGCTAAGTTACTAGCAGGTACGCAAGTATATGCACTGACTAACTTCTATAACTGTGGTGCTAATGTTAAGCATGTAACTATCTCTGATATACACGCAGTAAATATAAATGATTCAATAGTTGCAGTTAATGCGGGTGGTAGTTTACATAGTATCAGCAATATAACTTCATCTAAAGAGTCAGCATATGAAGGTGGCTTCTGTATTGACTTGTTTGAGGGCAACGACAACACGGTGAGTAACATTACCGCGCAAGGTCATAGCTGGACTTACCATATCTACAATGGTCATCGTAATGTAATCAATGCAGGTACTGGTGCTTCCCTTGCAGGTGCATTGGTAGAGCAGAGTTCATCGTTTAATACATTCATTGGTTCTAATCTTACAGTGAGAGCGGGTGCAGGTTCGTGGCAGCGGGGTGTAATTACTCTAGATACAGGTGCTCACAATAATACATTTATAGGTGTTACTCTTGATGGTAAGAATAGTAATATCCCATTAGTATTTAGTGCTCATGCTAGTAACTATGCTAATACCTTTGTAGCTCCTGTTATGGCTAACGCTGCTGTCGGGTATGACTGTATTGCAGGTGCAGAAAGTTCATGTGTGTTCTCACACCCCATCTTCTCACTAGTAACTACACGTTGGAGCAAGCAGCCAGTATTGAATACACTTACAGAGATTAGTGGTATCTCTGCTGTAGCAGCACCTGCTAAGAATGTAGGTGGTACTGTTGATGTACCAGCTAATACAACAAGTGTTAATGTTTCATTCTCTCCTCATGAATTAAGTACTGGGTATGGGATTGTCTATGGAACAGAGGCAGCTAACAACAACCCTCGAACGACTTCTAAAACAACTGCGGGTTTCACTATAACAGTAGATACTAGCCCGTATCCTCGTAAGGTTACATGGGTTCTGGTTAAGCTATTATAAGGAGGTAAGACGATGAAGAAGGTAGCTTTAACTGTTATCTTCTTTTTACTCTGCTCGTGCTCAGCAATGACTGGTCTGGCAACAGATGCAGTGTTAGGTTCTACCACTAAAGGTATGGACATAACAGCACAGGTAGGTAAGGAGAATAACAAAGGCATGGTTAATGCTAAGATGGATTTAACCGAACAAGTAGATATAGATGATGTACAAGGAAATGCTAATATTAAGTCAGGTAACACTACAACTAATGAACCATACACCATGATTGGTCTAGTCTTAGCTGGTATGTTCTTTCCTATGCTATTAGTATTTTATCTGATACCAACCCCTCGCTGGTTAGATAAACGACACAAAGAGAAGATGCAAGTATGACTAAGTTCATAAAGTATCTTCTATTACTAATACTTCTAGTGTTACCAGTGCAAGCTCATATCTTTGATAGTGTAGCTAAAGCTGTACCAGAATATACACTAGAAGACTTTAACAATGACTGTGCACTCGAATGGGGTGAAGCTAGTCGTACCTTTAAACTTCAAGGAGAAGATGATGAAGATACTAACAATAACAATGAAGTTCAAAGTACCGACAGCAACAGCTAGCTCATTTACTAAGATGTTGGTAGCTCGTATGCACAAGTACTTAAGTAAACATGCAGTGGTAGTTCATGCAGTTGATACAACAATAACATAGGAGGCACTATGCCACATATTAATAGAATGGAAGTAGAAGTAGCAGAACTTGGTACAAAGATTAAAGCGTTATGTAAGTTCCAGTTGAGTAAGGT
>JACSEJ010000042.1_pt1 | contig 13162 bp, 12 predicted proteins | sample 8225461 | NCBI WGS metagenome assembly JACSEJ01 (sample SAMN15704941, study PRJNA253121) | viral metagenome | isolation source: viral RNA from sea star tissue | host: Pycnopodia helianthoides | place: USA:Seattle Aquarium | collected 2013 | reverse complement strand
GGGTGTGTTTGGTGTTTTGTTTACCCCACTGAGAAATACCTGAAGCAATATTAGTAGTTTTACGGATATTGGCATCAGCTAAGTATTTAGCTTTAGGGATAGTGTTATCAATTAATTGAAATGCTTCCAGCGTAGATATACGTGTCTGATGATCTGAAATAGCAGTCTCATTCGCAACTATACGATTAGTATTACTAGCTACTACTGGCTCTACAACAGCAATACGATTAGTATTAGATGTAACAATTGGTTCTACTGTATCTAGTCTTCCAGCTAACGCTGTATCAGCAGATGCTCTAGTATTAGACTCAGTAGTTAAATCAGCTCTGAGGCCAGTATCAACAGTTTTAAGACCATCAATATCACTTTGGACAGAACCATCAGTTGAATTGATTTGTGTAGCTGTATAGTCTCCTCCCTCAGCCGTAATAACACCGTTACGTCCAAAAACAGACAGAACAGCATCACCGGTTTGTAGATGTAACCACCTATCGCCTGTCCATACCAATTGATCTTGATCAAATATAGTAATAGCTTCAGGGGAGCCAGTAGGTCCACCTAGACTTACTGTAATACCTGTAGGTTTATCTGCATCCAATAATGTACATAGATAAGTTAATCCATCTGCAGTAGTACCTGTAAATACAGGAATAGTACCTTGAGTAATAGTAGTGTTATTTGGATCACCTACAACAATTACTGAGTTAGTATCTCCAGTACGTGGCGTAGCATTACCTTGAATCTTTAAACCGCCAGATACACCAGCAAGTAAATCATCACGAGTAACATGTCTAAGACCTGAACCAGTTTTAACAAGCATTACATCTGTAGCGCCTACAACACTTACTGAAGGTGTATTATCTATATCAATAGAGATGTTTCGGTTAGCAGTTAAGTCTCCACCTCCTGCTAAACCAGAGTCAGCCATAGTATTAATTTGGATATTCTGTAGCGCAGTAATATCAGCAGTCTGTTGTGTATCAACACCTTCATTCGCTGTAATACGTGTATCATGTGCATTATTAATTGTATTCTGCGCTGTACTAACAGGCTTATCTGCATCAGAAGTATTATCTACTTGCTCCAAACCTACTGTAGACTTAGTTATTACAACTATACCTGTTAGACCATTAATAGAATCCACTCTAGGTGTACCTACTACTCTTTCCCATACTGCATTCTCTAAACTGTAAAGAAGGAAATCGCCTACTTCAACAACATCACCAGCAATAATACCAGCAACACTAACAGTATACATAGCACCACTAGTTACTGGTGCAACAGGAGCAAGTCCACTTGAGGCGTCAAAATCCCCTAAGTGTAATATAGATCCTGCGGGTACAGCATTCTCGCCTTTGGTCCCTTGTGGACCTGCAACAATTACTTCAATAACAGAACTCATCGGGTAACTCCAAGATTTATTTCAATAGAACCAGAAACAATAGTTAATACTTTACCCATTGGATTTGTAAACTCAACATCATAAAAGTATCTACTCTTTGCTTTAGGCGGCGCTACAAGAAGGACAGTTTGTTCAGGTGTTAATACACATGATACTTCTCCCTTTAATGCGTCAGTTATAGTACACGTAGCTTCAATAACAGCATCTTCATCTGTTACGCGGGTACGTAACTGCATTCGAGTTGTATAGCCAGTGATATCTACATACTCACCATCGGCTTTATACCTAATGACGAATTCTAAAGTATCTCCTGCTACAACACAAAAATTATACTCTCCAGTACAACTCATATTTTAGTTTCCTTTAATTAAAAGTAAGGGCAGTATATTACAACTGCCTCTAATTAAGAATAGAATTATCCACAAAGATAAATAACAGCTACTTGTTTTACCTCTTCAACAGAGTTAAAGGTTACGTTCTCACGTACTTTAGCTACAGTAATATTACGTACTAAGTCGTCTGCTTGTTTCATTCCTTTGCCTGGAATAGAACTGGTAACGATTAGATCTCCTATTTCTAGGTCACCTCCTTCGCCACATACGTTCATCAAGCCTTCGCCTACAGCATTAAAAGAGATACGGTCATACACATCAGTAAGTAACACATGTTCTTCTATTGAGTAATCAAGAGCAGCAGGAAGATCCATAGGATGAAGCTTACCTCTACTTACTAACACACCGGAGACACCCTTCTGATTGGCTTTAGAAGACTGAACTACTTCACATATAGCGTTAGAGATATTAGATTTATTGATAACTTTAAGATCGCATACAATATCTCCTGCCTCAAACTTAAGGGTATCTATTAACACTAAGCCATCATGACCACCTGTAAAAGGACCGTAGTTAGTTCCAGAACCCTCAGCATAGAAATCATAAGCACCAGTAGCACCTTGACCTACGACTCCATACTTACCTTCCCCTTTTACACCCCAAGCACTTACACCGAAGCCTCCAATAGTATTCCCTCTTCCTAGAATACCATTATAACCATTGCCTACTATACCTGTACCATCATCTGCCACACCTTGGATACCTACACTAGTTCCTGAATTGTTCAAATTCTTTGCGAATACAGTAGGTTGATTATCTGCGGAGTTATTAAAAATAGCAGCAGATGTCACATTATCCCCTGAACAACTTATTTTAGATAACGATCCAGTTGCAGCAGCTAAATCACCTCTAAATGTACCATCATTGAATTCACAGGTCCCTGCGTTAGTGATAGCCCAACCTGCAGTTCCTGCAGAATAGTTAGAGGATTTGACAGTTCCTGTCAGGTTAACACCGGCAGCTGTCAGTATCCCAGCACTAGATACTCTATATGGGGCACTAGCAGGCAAAGCAGCACCTGACCAGAATCTCCAACCATTATAGTTAGTAGCAGTGGATCCATTCATACCAGCAGTATTAGAACCAGAACCAGCAGTAATAATAGTAGATGAGGATATCTTATTACCTACAATAGCATTAGCAGCTATCTTACTTGTAATAATGGTTCCATCTACTAATAGATTACCGTCTATAACCTCATTGATAAGTACCCATGCAGAACCACTCCAATATCTAGTCTGGGAGAAACCAACAACAGAATTAGACATAGTTACAACATCCCATTCCATCTTAGTATCACCAGAGCTAGTAATAATATTGTTAGCTATACTATCAGACCATGAAGAACCAGAAGTAGTAGCGTAATAACGTCTAGATCCACGATCACCGTCAGTACCTCCAGCACCAGAGAATTGAACAGGTCTAGTCCAGTTAGACACAGTACCTGGAACCAACTCTCTTTCCCAAACAGGTGCTATAGATGTACCGGTATTAATATACTTAGCTTTAGCAAACCAAGTCTTCTCACCTGCAGGTGCTGTAGCAGGATTATCTGTCCAGTTAGTAGGATATACTTCATTGGTTCCATCATATGCACCCCCTACAGCTTCAGTAGGAATACTAGCAGCATTTCTAAATATATAAGAAGTAAATGATCCATCTTTACCATCAGCATAGTCCACACCTATCTGAGGAGTATATCCATCTTCTCCTGAGAACTTAGCAGGGAATGACCAATCAACTGTACTCCATACACCGCCTACTTGTTTATATCTATTCTTAGATACCCAAGACACTTCACCCGGTTGAGGGGTAACAGGATCATCAGTCCAAGCATTAGGTGCAGTAGGAAGTACCTCAGTAGTACCATCATATGAACCATTACTAGGAGTAACAGGTACAGTGCCTTCAGGTTCTATACGAAATACATAAGAAGTATAGTTACCGTCTGCATCTGTATAGTCCACACCTTTAATAGGTTTAGGTCCTCGATCTCCAGATAACTGAGAAGGTGTAGACCAATCAGAGCCTGTCCATACACCAGTAACAGGATTATTTTGATACCTTCGAACACTTGCCCATATGAACTCACCAGATATTGGAGTTACCGGTCCATCTGTCCAATCAGTAGGGATTACTTCACTATCAGGATCTCCATCAAAGGAACCACCTAATGGGGCCAATGGTGCAGTGGTGGCGTTACGGTAAACAGTACTAATAAATGCACCAGCAGTTCCATCAAAGTAGTCAGCATCTTTTATAGGAGTGATTCCATTAACACCGGACAGTCTAATAGGCTCAACCCAAATAGTATTAACCCAGGTAGTACCATTCCAGTAATATCTAGAAACACTAACCCACGTACTCTCACCACCTTGTATTGGTTCAGGTGCAATAGTCCATCCAGTAGGAGCTACCTCAGAGTCGCCATCATATGTACCATCCTGTGGAGGATTAGGAGGTTGATTAACATCGTTCTTATATATAGTAGATTTAAACGCACCGTCCCAACCATCTTCTGTCATCTGCTCCCATGAATCACCATCCCAGATATAAGACTTCTTATCCAGGATGTTGTAATAGGCATCATTGAGCGCTGGACTAGGAGGTGGAGTAGATAAATTACCTAACCATCTTATACCCATCCGTTTGTCTCCAACTTAATGTTAGTACCACCACTAGTATCAACTAAACCATACTCAGATAACTCAGCCATAGCAGCCTCATACTTCTGTCTATAGTTAAGAGATTCATTGGTTCCCTCTAAGCTAGGATAAGAAGCATGTACTCTAGAAGCTATGTAATAAAGTATTGGTTCTAATACGAACTCTGGAATGTCTATCTCTTCCGAGTCAGGATCAAACGTTAGGATATCAATAGGTGGATGGTTAGCTCTAAATGTAACAGTTAACGTTGTACCAGACACTGGTGTCGTAATATCTAAACGATTAGGTGTAGGAGTGTAAATAGGATTATCTACAGTACTGTCATTTAATAGTAACTCTTCTCCATCCGCAGTAACTACCTTTTCTATCTTAAGTGAGTTGTCTAGAAAGCCATCTGCTATATAAGAGAACTTACTATTCAGGATATACTTTTTAATGTCTGTATCTTGGGTAAGAACAACACTCTCTTGTCGAATGTACAGTCGTTTATGTACTGCAGTAATAGCTAAATTGATATGAGGCATAATAGCATCATACCCATCAAGTAACTCACCTGACTCATGATCATCGCCTAAAGGTAATGTAGATAACTCACCATAAACCAACTGGTTTATTAATTCTTTTAATAACATATTTATGCCTTATTTAATTGTATTCGGATTAGTATAGCTCAAAGCCCTAATATACGTAAGTATCTAATCCTGCTGAATTGTCATCTGCTTGATCCATTTCCCACATATCATTATCACCCTGCACAAATTCAGCTTCCTCAGAAGGCCTCCAAGTAACAAGACTACCTAACATAGACACTGTATCAATCCAGTCATCATGCTTTGATTTAAAACCCCCTGGAGAAGCCAGAGATAATTCATCTATTGCCTCTTTCATCTCAGGACTATTCTTCATTTCTAAAGGTAAGTAAATCTTCTTACTTTTAAAGAGAGGAACCACGATATTAAATCTCTGCATCTTATTTGTATTGGGTCTTATACCGTCAGCACCTTTATTATTCTCACTTGCTAGAGTGAAATACTGACGTCTATCTAACATCTCATTTCTGATCCATTGAATGAAACCACCTTGTTGTCCAGATACTTCGATACCTACAGATTGAGGTTTATACTTCTGAGCCAGTCTAAATAGATCATTAATATTAGCATCCATTAACTGTCTCTTAACTACACCGTCTACCCAGAACCAATCTCCATTATGATTAAGGGCCCATACGGATATAACACTGTAATCGGCACTAGTCTTTTCACTGGTAGCGAAATCGGTAGTAATATAAAAGTTAAAGCTATTCTTATTCTTAATAATAGATTCTCTTTTGTACCACATGATGTCATTATCTTTAATCAATCGATCCTCATCTGACATGATTCGTAGCATAAGCTCTTGGTTAAAGGTATCAACCCTGCCTTTCTTAAACGCCTTATCATACTGGCCTTTTACATACTTATAAGTAAACCGGTCAGGCCATGATCCTCTGAAGTCTTCTTCAGCACAGGGAAATTGCTCACATACCGGGAATACGTTTACAGCGTATGCTCCTGACTCAACTGCTTTATATAATGGATCTTTAGCGTTAAACGGAGTACCTGACCAGATTACCTTTTTACGTGTAGGATCTAGTGCGTATTCAATAGCTTTATCTACTGTATCCTCTACAGCTGCAATTACTGTAGCCGATCTAGCGTCTTCATCAGAGATCAAATCATCTAGTACTGCCAATAGTGGACGAACACCCATCTCTTTAGCACCACGAACACCTGTTTTAGCACCATAGCCTTTAACAATGAACCTTTTACCGTCTATATTGTTAAATTCCCAGCGTATATCTGTAAATCTAGTGACAGGAACCATCTTCTGTAAGAAATCAGAGTTTTCCCAACGGAATTCCAAGTTCTTTCTCATGTTTTTCACACCATTCTCAATACTATCGGATACATAGATAGCTAATGGTACTGTTCCGAAGTTAGGAAGCTCTCCATATACAGCTAAGTACAGGAATAAGTACTCTCCCATCAAGGTTGTCTTAGCAACACCACGGTGACACATATTTAAGATATCCATATCTTCTTCAGCTACCAATGTATCTAACATCTTATAGTGAATAGCAGGAGTCTTATGTGATTCACCCTCTGTACCATTTACTAACTTAATAAAGTTAACAAAGTTAAGAGCAAATAAGCTTGGTACATAAGTTGGATCTACTCTGTAATCTGTACTATTTAAATAATCTTCTACTGACTTCTCAGTAAACAAAGTTTCTTCTGTCATTCTATTTCCTATAGGGTAGCAGCACTAGTGTTACCTAATGCTGCCATAGTTCCTAAGTAGTTATTGTTTTAAGGGCGGCTGTTCCTATTGAAGGATCAGAACTATCCCGAACGATACCATATAATTGAGTACCTGTAGCAATTGAAACACTTCTAGATGCACTACCACCTGAAAATACTAAATCACTACTGAATATCAATGTAGCAGGTCTTGATGCACTAAATACTGTTACTAGATATGTCCCATTAGGAATACCGGTAACATTAAATACCGCAGTAGAGTTAATAGCACCTTGTGAAGTTATAGATGTAACTATAGGTGCAATCATCACTTCTTGGCCATTATAAAGTTTAGATCCTGTAGCCATATTAGCAACAATAGGGTCTTGGCCTTGTTGGCTCCGTACTTTGACATTACCTGTAGGTGTACTACCTAAAGTAAACTCTATAGCAGAACCACTAACAGATGAACTTATAATAGGTATGGTAGTTGCAAAGTCATCGCTAGATACTTCAAAGTTATCTACTACAGTTCCTGGGACAGTCAAAGAAGCACTACCATTTAAGGAATGCTCTATTGTTAGAGTGTCCCCTAATAGAACAGCAGTAGTAGGTATAGGACCTAATCCACTAGTACCACCAACAATGATAGAGATAATAGTATCAGCAGCTCTAAGTGCTTCCATTTTATAGCCTGCACTTGTACGGTGCAGTCCATCAGTCATTGGAAGATCCATAGTCTGGTGGCTGATATACACATTTGCATTTTCATTTGCAAACATTGTCTGAGCCTCCCTTACACCTTGCCATCCTGCATCATTTCCAGAGGCTCCAGCATTTCTACCTAACTGCACAATGAACATAGGTAATGTATCAGCTGCTTGACCTAACGTGCTAAGTTTATCTTGGTATAGTAAATTAAGACTATTTTTATACGCAGCTGCATTACTAGTATCACCTTCACCTTGACCCCAAAAGAAGAGGTTCTCCTCATCTCCTGCTGCAGCCTGTTTCGCCTTATTTGCTGCGTAGTATGAACCACCTGACAAATGCTGTGCGATAGATGAAGAACTTACTGCTGTCGTATACATTGCAACAACACAATTATTAGCTACAGATATAGCATTCAATACATGTGCAATATGTTGTGACGCAGGTACAGCCCATGAGCTAGAACCATCAAAGATAGCTGTATTATCTGAAGGAGTTGCATCTCCCCCTGTTCCAAATAAAGCAACCATATTTGACTGACCACCACCATCACCTAACATCCCAAAACCTATTCTAGATGTCTGAGAAATAACAGTAGGTACATTACTAAATCGTGTCTCTATCTTATAGTACATACCTTTAGGCATATCAACAGTGCCACTATATGTTCCACCTGAAGGACTTGAATCCAGAGTAAACCAATCAATTACTACGGTTCCTGCAACATACAGAGATACTCGACACTCTATTAAAGAAGGTGCAGTAGTACCAGTATACGTACCACTCACTGTATGTGTACGTGAGGCTCCAAATACAGGAAATACCTTTCTATCTGCATAGGCATCAATAGATATTGAATCTGTAGACACAGACTCTATTGTTAAGTCTCCGATAGCTGGATCTGCAGTTTTAGTATAGAAACCAACATTTGTTCCAGATAATACACCAGAAATATCTATAACACTGCCTGACTGTACATCATTAATATACACAGTTAAGGTATCATTCGTATTATCTACAGCTAACTTATACTTATCACCCGGTGTATGAGAATGAGATAACATAGCCAACTGAGCTGCTGAACCTGCAACAGTTGAATACACTTGCACGTTTGAGCTACCGTATGAACGTATAGATATAAAGTTTAAATGATCTATACATCGAACAGCTGCACCCACACTAACAGCACCCCCTGCTGCAGGAGCTAAGGTAACACACTCAACAGAATGTACTGCTCCACCTGCATCGTAATAAGCTAATGTTCCATCAGAGGTCGTTCCTTTTATTTGACTTGCCCCATTAACTTTTGCACCTGCTCTATTCACAGCAAAATAACCTGCTGTAGTCCACCCAGGTATACTCTGCACCTCTGTGTTTTCAGCATAACTTGACCAATCTTCTTGCAATACTATTGCCATTTCTATTCTCCGTATATATTAAATGTCTGCCAGGTATTAAAACCTTTTAGGGGGGGTGTAGGTGTTGCTCCTGTAGCTAAGGTACGATGAATAATAATATTACCATTTTCATCGATCCAATCCCCTGAGGGAATAAGTGTTAATGACTGACGAAGCAGCGGACCAATATTAAAGTACTTTAAGATGTCTGAACGTGACCAAGCACTCTCAGTACTATTTATAAACTCCCCTGGAGGAGGAAGCATACCTTCTGCTACTTGTTCAGATACCTTACGTATAGATACAGATTCAATATCTAAATACCTTCCACCAGATACCCTACTAATATACAGATCTGGATCTACCTGTGAACCGGTAAACTCAAACTTAGTCTCACCAGGAACATTTAAGTTCTTAGCACTAGATCCCGAACCAGAAGGGAAGTTAGGATAGTGGGTCATCTTAGCTGCAGTAACATTAGAACTAGCTGCTACCGTAACAGTAGCCTCATACACCTCACCTATCTCAGAAGCAAAAGTATAGTTACTACCGTTACCACTTGATGAATCTATTCGTAACTTACCATCACTATATTCAACTACGGCAGAACTCCAAGGACTCCAACCATCAATAGTACCATCTCTGAAGTCACCGTTCTTAACAATACCTTCTGCTGCACGAGCTCTTGCTTCAATAATATCAGGAGCAATGTCACCATACTTAGGATCTACCTGAGCAAGATAATTGAACCATGTACCATCAGCACTATTAAATACAATGGATCCTGTATTTTCATAGTTAGCAACAAGTTGTTGGATATCTGGATCCTTTTCCCAACCATCGTTTACAGGACAGTAGAATGCTACCGTAGCTGCTGGAGATATTGCAGACTCTACACTAACAACACAGTTAGTAACACTACCTGAGAAGAAGTTAGTAGCAGGGTTAGTTTTAATATCCTGTACTGCTCCAATAACAACAGAAAATAAACCTAAGAGTTTAATTGGATCTGTATGTGTATCTGTATAATCCAATACATCATCTACATAGGCAGTATACTCACCAGTTACAGTACTAATATCTCCTGTAATCCTGTGCCACTCACCATCATCTACTCTAATGGTTCCAATACCTGGAGTATAGTTACCTGAGGTATGCACCTTAACAAACCCATTCTCAGTACCTATTCCAATACTCTCACCAGCAACACCACTTGCGGCACCGAAAGCTATTTGAGTACCTGAAGCAGTAGTTCTAATATAGCACTCAATACGTACAATCATTCCGTACACTACCTGTAAAGGGTACATCTTAGCGTGGGATACATATTGGTTCACACCATTAAATATAATGTTATTTCCTACACTATTAGTGTAATCCTGGTCATAGTTATTAGTAAGACTATCTAATTTAAACTTAGCTACATTAAGAGGGCCTCCTGATAAGATCTCAACATCTTTAATAATACCATTTAAGAAGTAATCAGAAGGAGTAGTACCTGAGTTAGCAGCATAGGAACCAAGAAGTAAATATCTATCCACATTAGTTAACGTAGGTAGAGTACCTGATAGCTCAGATACACCATCAAGGTAAACAACAAACTCTTTAGTAGATCCATTAATATCAATATCAATAGCATGTAGCTTACTATCAGTAACAACTCTAGTACCTGATGTAAGACCAGTAGCACCACTACCCTGAAGACGTAACTTACCGTCTGGTTTAATAGCTAACCAAATTAGATCCCCTGATGCTGTATTAGCATTCATAAGGCCCTGATAGACAATACGAACAGATGCTGTAAACTTCATCTTAATCTTAATATTACCGGTCAGTCCTGTCTTTATAACAGCTGAGTCAGATATCATATAAGAGTTAGCCGTACTATCAAACGTAGTAAATACGTCTGACACATACGGTGTAAATGAAAGAGGTGTTACCACCCCTTTCCAAGCAACCCCACCCTGCGCAACACTGGATATGATTGTCTTCATATTAATCTAGTCCTTTCACTATTACATTAAGACGAATACCCGAACCACCAGTTACGATTAAATACATTGCATCGCCACCGCTCTCAACCCGGAACTGTGACCCTGAAATAACAGGATCATTAGTGCTATATGGTACTACGTTCTCTCCATCTGCATAGCCTAATGCTAAAGAAGCACCTGCGGCATCTCCAGACACTTTAACTATAACAATATTAGACGCTCCAGTAGGAAGCTTGTGTGTACCGTTTGTTTCAATTCTCATTTCATTACCTCATGTTAAAAAGTTAGTTTACACTTCTTCTACTACAGCTTCAATGATTACAGAATGTGCAACCTCTAATGCAGTAGCTTTACCACTAGCAATCTGCAATCTCTGCTGTGCTGCTAATTCCATAGATGCTCTATTCAAGTCCTCAATAACAGAACCTTCTTTAACGCCTATATCTAATTCAATCTTCTTAGTCTCAGGTGCTTTCAATTGGGTCATAAGGTTATTAGCTGCATCACAACGTACCTTCTCTGAACTAGCATTCATCATTAAATCAGCTGATACGTTTATGGCTCTCTGGTAATAATCCAAATTAAGCACATGCATAGGAACCAATGACTGTTCCATAATCAGGTTAACTAACTTATTCTTATTATACGCAGTCACATAACTAGCTATATCTTTCTGGCTAGTACCGTTCATTAAATGCTTCTGATATCTCTGAGGAAAGGTCTTAGTATATGCCTCTATATTAGTACAGCCCATTAACTTAAAAGAAACATATCTTACTGCATCTAAATAGTTATTAATCTTAAACTTACCATCAGCTAATACTGAGGTATAACTCAATAGATTATCTCTATAAGCTTCTCTAAACTCATCATCACATACAATACCGTTAAAGGTATCTACTGTCTTCTGATTAACTAGAGCTTTCATCTTCTTAGGTACAACTCTCTGTAGCTGCTCTATTGTTAATTGGTTCTCATCTTCTTCTATTACTGCTACTTCCATTACTACCTCATATTACATATGTATTTTTTGTTTCGACAAGCGCAGTTTATAGTTTATATATCGTTTTGTCAAACAGCAGGCATAAAAAAAGGCCCCCTACGTAATGGGAGCCAATGAATAAACACTACTGCTACTTCTTCTTACGGAAACCTCCCATAAGCTTACTAACAGCACTCTTAACCTTAGGCTGGTCTTTCGCATAAGCCCCTTCCACTAACAACACAATATTATCATCAATATCATTATCAGTAGCTTTAGATGCCACACCTAACAACCATATAATCATCTTGGGTCCAACGAACATACCCACTAGATTAACCCCTACAGTCTTCAATAGACCAACCAACACACCTAACATATACTACCTCTCAAATAATAACTCTTCTTCTGGTTGTAAATCATACAACTCTTCTTCTTCTTCCACAACCACTAGATCACTCTCTTGAGCAGTTAACATATTGCCTTACTCCCATGTACCGTATTAGTTTCTAACATGGCTCTAGAACCAATAAGTCCAGCATGAAGATTATTATTAGCCCACTGCCCTACCGTACCATTTGGCATAGTACCTATCGTTACATCTCCGTAGGGGTCTATAGAAGGCATACTACCCAGTATGCTATCCAACTGGTCTATGACAGTCTTAACATAGCTGAATTCCTTCGTTTGAGCGTCTAACAGGGACAATGACATCTTAGCTTCATTGATCTGATCTTGCACAGCAGTACGAGCCAATGTAATCCCTTGTTCTTTAGCCTTCTGATTCCAGGCTCTATCTTTCATATGAGTCATCTTAATAGTTAACTCTTCGTCTATCTCTTTATCTACATCATCAAAATTGAACATACGTGTATTCCTAATATTATTTTTTAGAGATTAACATAAAAGTGAAAACCTCACAGTATTTTTCTATTCTAGGTACGATTGTATTACTGTAGTAATTCCCTTAATAAACTTGATATACCCCCCCTATCAACTTTCCCTAGAATTACTAACCATAGACCTACACGTACTCCGTACTTGTAATGGATATCCAACCAATCAATCAACTAAACAAGTGAGAAACATATGTTCGCAACAATCAAATCTTTATTCGCATCAACAGCCAACGTAGCACAGATCATAGAGCAGGGCACAGAACAAGGCTTAGATGAAGTCAAAGCACTAAGAGCACAGCGTCAACTAGCCAATGCATCAGAGCTAGCAGCACTACAAGCTGAGTTCACCAAAGCAGGCTTAGGCACAATAGATCAAAGCACAGGCAACAAGTAATCTCTACGTCACTACCTTCGGGTAGTGATTAAGACAGCCCAAACAC
>JACSEJ010000041.1_pt1 | contig 13202 bp, 19 predicted proteins | sample 8225461 | NCBI WGS metagenome assembly JACSEJ01 (sample SAMN15704941, study PRJNA253121) | viral metagenome | isolation source: viral RNA from sea star tissue | host: Pycnopodia helianthoides | place: USA:Seattle Aquarium | collected 2013 | reverse complement strand
TTCTCGTCTTTCACAGAGAAAGTAAGGCCTGCATGCATGTTAGTAAGGTAGTTCCAGCCTTCTGTCTGGTAACTCATAAGGTATGCAAAGCTACTATACAAGATAGAGCCTTCAACCATTGAGAAGATAGCAACCGATTTCAAGTCACAAGCACCAGAAATAGCTGAGTCTAAGAAGTCCATACGGGCTTTCAATACAGGGTCATCTGTAAACGAAGTATAGAACTCGTCAGTGTTAAGACCAAGTAATTCGTCAATGCGTTGATAGAATGGTGAGTGAGTGTTAATCTCAACATCAGCAAACTTAGTACACATACGAAGGAAGTCAGGACGAGGGAACATACGCTTAAAGCGGCCACCCCAGTACTCATTACCAGCTACTTGCTCATATAGAGTAAATAGCTTAAGGGTAGACATAACACCATGCACCTGTGAGTCAGACATCATAGTCTTAATACAATGTAAGTCTTTTTCTACTTTAGGCTCAGTAGGTAGCCAGAATATGTCGGCTTGAGCTTCTGTTGCTAGTACAGCAGCAGGGTAATCATACGTTGGTGTACTCTTACGAGTCTGACAACGTACCTTTAATGGTTTTTGTTCCATTAATATGCTCCAAGTATGGTTTAATTTCTTCACGGCCTTCTAGTAGTTGATGACTGCAAGAACCTTTGAGTTTCACCATCATTGTGGGTACTTTCTCAACACCAGCGGAACTGGCTGCATCAGGGTCCAGGTCGATGTCAACATGTGTTAACTCTAACTTGATACCTTTAGCAACCATCCAGCTTTTAAGTTCTTTACAAGGGCCACACCACGAGGCTGTGAATAGTGTAAAGGTTTTCATTATTAGCCTTTAGTTAATGCCGCCCACCCAATAGGGAACAACGGCTCAATAAGTTTACCAACTTCTAATGCTAACTCTTGTATCTCTTTCTGAGCATGAGAGTCAGTACGTTGTTGGTAGAAACGTGCGAATGACATTAAGTTGCCTGTCCAGTACCAATTAACTACACAACCTTGAGGCAAGTAGAAACGAGCTTGTTCTTCACAAATACCACGAGCTAGTGCTGCTTCATAAGCTACGATAGCTGCATCACAGTGGGCTTTGTATATGGCTTGCTCGGCTGCATTAGCATGCTTGCCTAGAGTTTTACCAGAACCTTGTTTCTTGTTTTCACATACTTCACGGAAGCTAGGAATAAAGTATTCAGGACGACTTTGGATATAACGTCTTGACTCTTCATTCTCTACAAAACCTACCTTATGCTTGAAGCACTGTGTACGGATAGGTACAGGTGCTTTCATACGAACAGTGATGGCTGTGTGGCTGAATGGAGTCCAATGCTTGTGCTTAGCTAAGTAATTAATAAGACGAGTGTCATCTTCGATACTTCTTACTTCATCACTAGCAGCAAAGCTTACACGAGCAGCTTTTACAATAGAGCTATCATTACCCATACTGTCTATAAGTTGTACGTAATCTTGCATTAGGTTAATTCCTTCTCCGCTACAAATGAGGTAGAGGCACTACACCAGACAGTTTCTTTACCGTCTTTGATAAATACCATACCGTTTGGAGCAACCATTAAGATTCCCTTCTTGCGAATGACTTCACCAGTTTCTAAGTTAAGAATTTTAATCACGTAAGTTGCCTCCAAGGCAGTAGCAACAAAGGAAGATAGGAAGCACTAGTTTAAATGCATCTAATCCTTCCAGTGCTAAGTAGTAGTTACAGAACTCAATCATGTTAAGTCCTTCTCAATTTCAGCAATTTCAACAAGTATTGATAAGCAATGGTTAGCTTTCTTCAACTGAATAATATCATCATTCTTCTTGCGAGAAATGTACTTGTCTACCTTGGTATGGATAGCGGCTCTAAGCCCTTCTAAGCCATAACGTAAGTAGCAAGCTTGTAACGGTTGAAGTTGCATGTCAGTATAATGACTGCCATCTTCTTGAGTACCGAAACATACAGAAGCATCAATAACACCTTGACGAGAAGACTTACGTTCATCTTTAGAAAGCACAACTGGCGCACTGTCTGACATATAATCAGCGTGACTGATAGGTTGAGGGTCTAAGATGTCTAAACACTTACTTAGGTTTAAGCTCCAAGCAAACGATTTAGCATAAGTTATTTCATTTAAGTCATTATTGAATCTTAAATCACTACCAATAAGGTAAGTCTTGCCAACAGTAACGCCTCTACGGACTTCACCTACAAAACCTACTAGTACGTTTGAAACAGTTTTCATATCAATGTATCTCCGAATAATCCTTACCAAAATCTACGTCACAATCTAAGTCTCTGTCAAGCTTTAGCTCTTCATTAACATCAGCGATTGAGTCTTCTAAGATTTTGGTCATGGTTTCTTGATTGCCCTTTCTAAGTTCTAGAATAACTTCATAATGGAACTGGGCGGTTAATTGTGGTCTGCGTGAAATAATATGATGTACCCAACGGTCGAAGCAGTAAGTACCTGTACTTTGGTTAAGAGTAGAGAATCTATCTTTATCTGCTTTAAGGAACAACCAGATTTTAGCAACAGGATTCCATAGCCATTTCATTCCACGAGAATTCTTGACTATACACTCGTCTGCTATTGCAGTAAGTGACCAGTTACGTTTCCAGTATGCTTCAAAGAGTTGGTCGCCCACTTCTTCGGAGACACCTGCGCTTCTGGCAATAGTAGGTCCTCTTGCTCCATACGTGGCGGCATAATTAGTTGATTTACCACCATGTCTGATATGGGCAAGTCTTGCATGTTCTTCATGGTCTGCATGAGTAGCAGTCTCCTTATCGAAGTCTTTGTACCATTGAGCTTCTTCTGGTGTAAGCAAGTTAGCTGCACCAGCCATATCCAAATGAGGGTCGAAACCTTTAGTCTGCATTTCTTTTACATACTCAGGGTCATGCTTCCACATGTAATGCTGCTTAGTTCTATCTTCTAATGAAGACATATCAGAGCCACATAATTCTGTTTGGGTACTACGAGCTATTAGTAGACTACGAATTTCTTTACCATAAGGCTTACGTACTGACGGTAGGTTTACACAGATTCTATGCTTGAACCGTAAGGTATTAGTAAGCCCTTGTACAGCAGCATACACATAACCGTCTTCATCAATGTTATTCAACAAACCTTTAACTATGCCACTACGATGCTTAACTACTGACATTTCACGAAGGAAGTCAAGTGCTGGCTCATACTGGATAAGTCTTTCAATACTTTCACACAACTCACCAGTATCAGGATTCTTAATCTGTGGTATCTGACGAGTTTCGTTTGTTTCTTTGTTGCGTACGAAGTTGAAGCTTTCTGGAACCCAGCCCATTGAGAATATCCAGTCTTTCAACTGTGATGAAGAACCAGCATTAGGCTCTTTGTATTTAGATATTATCTCGATAGTACCATCATAATCCACAGGTCGCCCGTAGTCATAATCTTCTTCTGGAATCTGTTGTAGTACTAAGTCATTCCACTTCTGACCAATAGCCGATAGTTGACCATTAGCTTTAAAGCATTTCTTAGGCTTAGTCTTCTTAGCTTTCACAGGTACTTTAGGCATACGAGCTTCTAGGGCTGTAGCTGCTTCTGCGTACTTGGTATCATACATAACCTGTTGACGTTCTGCTTCTGGGATATTAAGCTTCCAACGTGCAGTTTCCTGCATAGCAGCACACTTAGCTTTAAAGTTAAGATGACGAATAATATGCCAGCAGCCTTCGCCAGTGCCATATAGCAATACTAGATGCTTCCAGATTTGTTTCCATAAAGCTGTTTGAATCTTGACATCTTCTTCACAACGATGGATATACTCTTCTAAGGATAAACCTTCCCAGTCATCAATCTTAGGTTTAGGTACACCGAATTCTTCACCCCAGAAAGCTAGTCCATGACGTAACATTCTAGGATAGAGATACCATGATAGGTATAGAGTATCAATAATTTCAGCTTCGACTTTAATGTTCAAGACCTTTTCAATAGCCTTTTCATCATAGCCAATACCGTTGTGCATTACTAATATATGCTCAGGGTTAGTGAAGTAGTATTCAATATCCGCATACTTAGTCTTGGTAAACACACCGCCAATATCTTTCATCATAGGAGAAAGTTCTTGGAAGCTAGCACACCATACTTGAGTGATTTCATCTAGTAGGCCATCGGCTTCTATATCACTACAGAACATACGTTTAGCCATTACACTTCCTCCCATACTGTATGGATGTCACCATCAATTATAAAGGACTGACTAAACCATTCTTCTTCTATGTCGAAGTGATGTATGTTCTGGTTGTCGTCAATGGCGCTTATATGCGTAACACCATCTAGGCAGAACGCACAGTTAATCTCATAAGCCTTTCCTACTGTGAACGGTGCTAAAGATTGGTCTTCCATCCTAGCTTGTGCTACATATTGTAGTTTTGGAGTCATAAGGTTCTCCTTGGTTTAGTTAGTTCTCTAACTATCAATTGGTAAGTATATGCCTTCTTGGGCATACGATTCATAAAACTCAGGTGGTATCTGTTCAATTGGTTCTTCTTCTAGTAGCTCCACCTCTCTATCATTAAGTTTAGTCATAGGACAATCCTATTTATAGTTGAGGGCAAGTTGCCCCATTAATACAGCTTTCCCTGCTTTGACCGCATCGTTAGCATCATTGCTGCCTTTAGGCTTCTTGATAACTATTACTTTGACTTGGTTTCCCCACAGTTCTTGCGCTGTTTCCTCTGCTAACCTGCCTACTAAGTCATCATCAAGTACAAGCACTAAGTATTTAATCTTACGCTTTATACGAGACTCTATGTAGTCAAGGTTCTTCTCTATTGAGCCACCACCAGCAGTTAGTGATACTACAGGATAGCCTTTTTTGCCACCCACTAGTTGCATACAATAGTCTAATGCTATCGAGTCGAATTCTCCCTCTGTTATCCACAGGGTATCTTCTAGGTAGAACATAGCTCGTGCCATCCCGAATGGGTCAGCATCAGCAGTTCTACCGATAGCATACATAATTTTCTTGCCATTGCTGGCTAGCTTAAACTGTCTAGCCTTCCAGCCACACAGCTTGCCATAATCTGAATAAGGGAAAGCTATGCCATGAGGAGTCTTACCATCGAACTCAGACAGCAACAGTCTGCAACTCCAACTCTTAAAGTACTCGGGCGGTATACCTCTGTAAGCTTGACTAGGTACAAACAATTTACATGCCTTTACGTCGTCAGTCTCTTCTTTGATTTGGGCAGGAGTTTTGAATTCCTTTTTAGGAGCTTTCTTGTCTGCGTATGGGTCGCCCTTTTGTTCATGACAAGCCCCCATACAAAATGAAGTAAACCACTCAATACCTAAACTTTCATCTATATTGTTGAATGTTTGTAGGTGAGTGTTGGGCTGTAAGGCACAATCAGGACAACTAATCTTTTCTAAACATACGCTTTTATTTCTTCGTTTCCTCATATGTCGTATATCCATTATTCCAGCTAGCCATTACACTAGTTCACCATAAATTTTAGCTACCATACTAACTTGAGTGTCAGTAGGTATGCCTGTTACTTCGGCTGGTTTCGTACCATTCATCATAATAGCTGGCTGTTTCCTGCCTTGTATCAAAGGACGATACGCCCCAGTTTTGACAGTATAACCAGCACCTTCAAAGTGCTTATAGAGCAAATCTCTGCACTCTGAGGCTTTCAAATCAAGTTTAAGCTTGCCTTGTATTGCTTCAAATAAGTTAATCACAGGTTGCATCAGAACGGCTGTGAAGCCCTGTATCTGTAATCTCTCTACGAGCAAGCTCATGGCTTCATCGCCTATACTCATTTCACTGTGTTCTGAGTAGTTGAAAATGCCTTGAGCGGCTACGTGGCGGGTTTTAACACCGAATTCGTACACTTTACCAAGCTCTTGAAAAGCTGCAATTAAATGATGCTCTTTTAAGTCTTTAGCTTGGTTCGCTGTAAGACGCATAGCCTTAATAATACGTAACGTTTCAGTGATAGTGTGCTTATGCCACATGTAATCGGTTTTACGCCCTGTAGTACTCATGTAGTTGACAATATAGCCTTCTTTAGCAAGATAGCTACATTCTCTGTCAGTCACATACTCAGAGCATAAATCAATTAGTTCATTATCTTTATCTGCCATGTTTGACCTCTTCTTGTACTGATATAGACATAATACGGCCAGCAAGCCTCAAAGCTCTGTGCTCCGTTTGCCTAGCCCAACGAGATTCTAGTAGCTCAACAGCGGCTTCATCATAGACTTCATCTTGTAGGTTAGCTAGGGTCTTCTTGAACTTACTGACTCCTGTCTGTCCCATTTGGTAGGTCATATTTATAAGTACTAGCCTTACCTCACCGTAAGCCCAAGGGTAATGACTATCTACGCTATTTGCTGCGTAGTCGTAATCTTTCCTTAGAAGCTCTACAGCTTGTCTATACGTTAAGCATTTGAATTTATCAGTAGGTAACATTAAGTGACCAAAGCCAATAGTCCTAAGTTCTAGACTATCCTTGTACACACATTTTCTAAATCCTTCATCAACCATTAGTTGAGATATTTCACTAGTTCTGTGTTGTTCTGAGGATAGTTCATTAAACTTATTGTTAACTTGTGTAACCTTTTGTTCTACTGCAATACTCTTTTCATCAACTTGCTCAAACCTAGTCTGAGTGTTGATAGCTGCTATAGCTGAACATAAGAATATACCTACTATTAGTAAACTATTTAATATGCGGTGGCGGTCTTGACCTTTGTCCTTCCGCAATTGCTTCGACTGTGATATTTGTTCTTGCACGTTCATATTCAAGATTCTCTTTAAGTTCTTTTATACGGTTAGCTTGGCTTCTTGTAGGAATAGCCATGCCAGCCAGTAATATAATAAATGCAACTAAGCATATAATAAGAATTAGCATACGCTTATTCATACCATTGTTTATGGTCATACTGTTTGCTGAGTTGCTCGTTTGTGAGTTGTCTCTTCCAATATCAATTTTGTCTAGGTTTATTAAGCCTTTAGTATTGTTGGCTTCAACATTCTTCCCCATAGCTACGTTTGTATTAATGCCTTTGTCTGCATCAAGTGGGTTAGGTATAGAAGAAAGAGGATTCAGTACACTACAAGAAGTAATTAATAAAATCATAGTAAGTGCTATAAGTTTCTTCATTGGATTCTCTTTAAGCAAAATAAGAAAGCCCGCACCTAGAAGGTACGAGCGATTTAAGTTAAGTTAAGTTAAGTTTTATTCAGGTTGGTATAGGTTGCGACCCTGTACTCTGGACGTTAGTTTATATATTTATTCTTGCTAACTTACCAACTTCAGTGCACAATAGACTAGCGATTACTGTGCACTCTACCAACCTGAATAAAACCTAGTTAATATATCTAGGTTTTATTCAGTGCAGTACTAACACAAGTTAGCACCGCGACCAGCAATTTAGAATTCTACAGGTTCGTCAACTACATCAGTAGCAACGTCAGTAGTTTCATCAGTAGCAACGTCAGTAGATACAGTATCAGCAGCATCATCATCAGCAGCTTCAACATCACGTTCTGGACGACCAGCTTCTACCCATTTGAAGTAAGCAACTAAGATGTTTACTTTAGATTTAGCGTTCTTGCCTTCGATGCCTTGGTTAGCACAGAATGCAGCAGCTTCATTACGGAATTCAGCACCTTTAAGGAACTCAGTTTCAGCAGCTAAGGCAGCTTCATGAGTATCAAACAACGTAGCGCCGTTTTCTAATTCAACTGCGAATTTACCGAATACTTCTTGGATTTTTGATTCTGACATTTTATTTCTCTCTATATAAGATTGGTGAGCTAGGTTGCTCTATTAAGTTAGTCGTACGTAATGTACTAGGGCATAACGCGCCCTGTTCGTGTCTAATATTAAGAAACTATCCAGACAAGCGGGTAAGTTAATTAAGTAAAGTACTTAGGTCTGTGTATAAATTTAGTGAAACTTATTCTAGTATGTCGGAGTAGTTGGGTCTACTAGCGACTTCATAAGAACTCGTATGCTATCAGATATACACAAGCCTAAATACTCTATCCCTGCCAGCGGCTGCTATCTACCTTGTAGGGCAGGGAATGTTATCGAATCTAAACGATACGGTTTACCTACGCATAATTTGTTATCCTTTATCATATCGGGACAGCCCTTTTTCGTTGTTGCTAGGGCTGAGCAATTTAACTATTCTTTAGTAAGCATACTCCTGCACATGATATATCACGAAACAAAGGAGTAAACACAGGTGTGTACATTCGCTAAGGACTTGAACCCTAATCGTGAGTATGCTTGCTAAAAGATAGCTGCTATTTGTGGGGTCTTCTGCCCACCCAGTCTCGTCAGACCTTCGCTTTAACTTAGCCACTTCAACGGACTAAGGTATTCATACATAGCTGTATGGTTCTATACACGTTAAGTCTTATACAAGCTAACGTGAAGTCACTTGTATTGCAGCCTACGGAGATAGGACTTTCTACTTTATTGCTGTAACATGCCTTATCACACTCTATATACGAACAGGCTGGCATACATTACAAAACAACTAGTTGGTACTGTATATAGCGTTCTCGTTTAGTTGCTTGCTGCATCTTCCAAGTTTATGTCGTGGTTGCCTTGACAGTGTTTATCCTCTACATGAGCAAGCGTGTTACGTACTGCTTTAAGGTAGCCATACTCTCGGAGTGGTCTGGCTCGGGTTCGACTCAGTCTCAATAGACAAATAGGAATCACACCCAGAATATCAGTTAATCTTTAATTGCGCTGATTAGCAATGTACTAGCTACTAAGCAGCTAGCATGTTCTTTTGTAAAGACTGCATAGTACGTTTGTACTGCTTCTTCAAGATTTTGACAAGCAAGCGTGGGCCTTGATTTAAGGCATACGAAGCTGTTTGGTAATGACCAAGGATTACTGGACTACCGTCTGCATTAAGCTCGAAAGGATGCTCAATAGCTTTCTTACGCACAGTATGTTCTACGCCGTGGTAAGATACGTCTTGACGAGTTTGTTTGTTAACACCAGCTAATCTGCGGAATAATTTTGCCTTTTTGCCGTTCATAATTTTGTACTCACAATAGTTAAATTTAGGGTTTAGGTATTACTTAACACCGAATAAGGCTTTAATGTTGCTAATAGCTATTCTAGCTACTCCAACTTCTGACTCACATGCTCTAGCACGTTTCATAGCATCTTTAGCCTGAGTGTCTAGTTCTGCTGACAAGGCTTCTTCTTTCTTAGCTTTATTAAGCTCTTTCTTTACAACTACTTCTAAATCTTTAGTAGCTTGATTACAAATTGTTAGGACTGTTTTAGCCATGATAGTTTCACTTATTAGATTAAATTGGGTTAGGTAGCTATATAGACTACCTAGAGAAAGTGCATTAAAAGGATTAAGAGAATAAACTTTCTTTCTTCTCTAAACCTTTGTCAAGCTGTTTAACACACAAGCGAATCACTTCTTCAAGCTCAGCTTTCATATTCTTATGATGCTGTGATAGCTCTTGTAAGTCTTCGTTTGCTTTGATTTGTAACTGTGCTTCACGAATGATGCTGTCAAGTTCAAATGTTTGTGCTGTTAAGATGTTTGTTGTACCAACTAGTACAGGGCGTGTTACTTTTAAGTCCATAGGTTTCTCTTTACGGTTAGGTTTATGTTCAGTTGTAGGCATACTAAAGAAGTCAGTAGCCATACGCTTTTCTAAGTCTGCTATACTAGCAGTAATCGGTGTTTGTACTTGCTTGATATGCTTAAAGTAATCAGCCATATCTTTATCAGTTTGGGCTGAGTTTATTTTAAACAATGTATCCATTCCAGCACCATACATTTCAGCAAATCTACGTTGTTTGTCAATAGCTCTGGTACTACTATACGTAGGTGTATGCCCAGCAGCAACGAGTTGTGCCATACTAGGTGGTGTTATGTGAGGTACTCCAAACATATCATCTAGTAACGCATCATCAAACTTAGATTTACTTTTTGGTAGGCTCACTGTCACGACATCTGTAGGTATATTTACCTTGAGATAATCAGGTACTCCCATTCCAAGCAAGACACATGTTTCAGCCATAACACTACGCATAGCATGGTGCCTTAGCTCAGACTGCATGCATCTATACTGATGAATAAAGTCTTTTGATTCTCTCGTTAGTCTACCAGTGTGCATAGATAGGTTCAGAATCTTATCTTTGTAAAGTCTTTTGAAGTACTTTATAGCTTTGGGTGACAGTGTAATATTCTTAGCCACTGCCTCCACAAACACCAAGAAGTCATCAGAGTTCATACTCTTTATTCTGTCTTCTTGGTTTATTCGTTGGTGCATCATAGGATTCTCCTAGAGTAAATGCGTTAAAGGAACTATGTCAGACTGCCCTCTATGGTCACAAAATCTGTTGCACGAGTAACTGCTGTGTACGCCATGCGGGTTTTTTGCTCCCCTTTCCTAGCGCTTGGGTCATCACGACAACTATCCATATCACACAAGTCAATTAGTGCATGCTTTAGGGTCAACCCTTGGCACTTATTAATCGTCATAGCATATGTAAATCGTATATCAGCAACACCATCTTTAAGGCTAAAGAAGGTACGCCAAGCTGCTCTTGACTCTTCCTCGAACCCATTAGCTTTCATAGCCTTGGCTTCGTTAGAAATCTTCTTCAATCTATCAAGTAGCTTTTGAGGTGTAGCTGGTACGAATACAATCTCTTCAACATCTTCACCTTCACGGTCAACGAATTGAATGAATGCTCCCTCAAGCCCGTAGCTCTCTGTCTTCTCGACAGCTTTAACTATGAGTAATGAGTTGTTGCGTATCAGTACGTCACCAGTAGTACCAGTAATAGCAGTGTTAGCTACCATTTCTTCGCCAACGACAGGTGTAGGGTCTGATAAACCCATGACCTTCTTGCGGATTTTACGATTGAGAGTTAGGCATCGTTTGTTAGTATATGCCAACACTTTAATGTTTCTTGTATTACCATCACGAACGCCAGCCGCGAAAGCTCTATAAGCTATCTCTTCAATGTCATCTACAACTCGGACACCTTTGTTAGAATTAGGGTTCAAAGCAGTAACTAGGTTAGGCTGTCTAGCACCATCTACAGCAGCACGATAAGCTTGTGATAGTTTATATATCACATCATCTTTATCAACACGCTTAGGTATAGTCAGTTGGAACCAAGTACCATGACTCTGTGTATGCTCGAAAGCTGGCACACATAGTCTTTGGCCTTCTTTTATTACTGGGAAGCATTGCTTATAATCACCAACGAACAAGACACGACACCCTGTACGCTCGCACTCTTCAAGCAACAACTTCAATTCATCATGCCCCATAAGGCCAGCTTCATCTACTATCAATAAGTCAGTAGAACTTAGCTTGTCCTCGACATTCTTGTCACGCATCTGGGGAGTTGATAGTCCTTCTTCACCAGTTTCTTTGTCAACATACGGAATCCACCCCATTAAACTATGTAGGGTAGTTACCGTTAAGCCAGTGAAATCTCGTAGTACCTCAACAGCACTATGAGTCATACTAGCTAATACAGGGTTGTAGTTACTATTCTTAATAATAACTTCATCAATCATGTACTTAGACATAAAAGATTTACCGAAGCCAGCACTAGCAAACAAGCCAGCAGTCTGCTCCATTGTGTTGTTTAACCACTCGTCAAATTGTTCAGCAACAAGTATCTGGTCATCAAATAATTTCATACTATTCTCTTTAGTTAACGAATACCCCAACGCTTGGCTGTTACGCCACCATGCTTACCTAATGTAAGTTTGATATGTACAGGCATTGTGTACTCTGGGTGGTGCTCATTTACTCGTATGATACAGTAAGTTGTGCCTTTCAAGTTAGTAGATGACTTTACCACTGGGCCACTGAACTTAGCAGTTTTCTCAGTCCATTGCTTAGAAACCTTTAAGCAGTCATCTACTGGGTTTGATTTTGACTCGCTCATTAAGATAATACATAAGCAAGTTAGTAATATAAATATGAGCGGTATATTACTTGGTGGATGGCGGTATGGCATGAGCCTCATTCCCAGTTGGTGTATAGTTATAAGCTTGGATACGTACAAAGTGGCACTTGCCATTTACAGTAGTCTTAGCAAACATACCAGTAGGGTGCTTGAGTATCATTCCAAACATACCATTACGCAAGCCAATTTTATATAACTCTTGGCTAGGCTCTAGGTTGCGATAACGAACACGAAACTTAGCATGTTCATGATGAATAGCCATAGTTAACGTGATAGGTGAGTGACAGTTCTTTACTGCCTTCTTCACAGGACATTTACGTATAAGCACAAAGTAAAGTATTACTAGTACTAGTGCTGTTAAGATAAAAGGTAGGTACATTAGTCTTCCCACTGTTTGTTGATTAAACCTAATTTTATTAGGATTCTACGGATTATTGAATAAGTTCTCATAACTATCTCCTAGTTGTATACTTACCATGTTTATACTCGTGACGTATCTGGTCGATAGTCCAACGAGCTTCTTGGTGCTTACGAGGATATGTTCCTTTAAAGCGCGTGTCAGGGAACTTGTCATTACACAATCGTACTCCCTCTTGTTTACAGTGCTCTACGTAAGCTATGATTCTTCCTAGCTCAATACTAGGTAGGCTAGCAATGCATAACCTGATGTAATCTTTACGATGTAGTCGTGACATTGGAGCTCCTATGCTTCATCAAGCAGCTTTTGAAGACGGTTAGCGATGTGAGTGCATAACTCAGTACGCCTATTGCCTTTCTTCCACAAATCCTCGTACTGTAACCCAATAGGGTAGCTACTTGCTCTGCCGTGGTTCCCCATACATATATCAGGGAAGCCAACAGCTAAGTTAGTAACTACGTCATATCCATTACACTTTGCTTCTATGCCAACAAGGAAGCGATTCAAGTTAAAGCATATGCCCAAATCACTCTCTATTGGGTCAGCATTTTTAGCTAGTTTTCTAAGAAATGAGATAGTTTTTCTAACTTGCGTCTTGTTTAGTTCATTGCTACCATCTTTGTAGATAATCATTTGTGTTCTCCTACTAAATTAATGTACTAAGAAAGCCCTACCCGAAGGCAGAGCTATTTCCTACAAGTTACTAGAACGGGTTTGGTTCGCTGCTAGTTTTAGCAACAACATTCAATGAACCACCATCATGTACGCTAGGTGAGTCACCATTGGCTTT
>JACSEJ010000040.1_pt1 | contig 13370 bp, 7 predicted proteins | sample 8225461 | NCBI WGS metagenome assembly JACSEJ01 (sample SAMN15704941, study PRJNA253121) | viral metagenome | isolation source: viral RNA from sea star tissue | host: Pycnopodia helianthoides | place: USA:Seattle Aquarium | collected 2013 | reverse complement strand
TTTTCATGTTTGAATGGCGATGATCGATGGCGTGAGAGATGCGCGTCGAGATCGGTTGGTATGCGGCATTGGGGAGCAATTAGGTTCATTTAAAATTGCAACTTTGCGGTGACGGGTGCAAGGTAGCAGGTAGGTTAGGTCTCTGTAGTGGAGTTATATCTAATTGATGAATCGTATCGGCAAGGCTCGGACATACCAATAGGTAATACGTGGTACCTGAATTCATAAGGCCAGGCAGTAAGTAAAGGGTTCATAGTCAGAGTTCTGTCCGATCGATCCTAAAAGCTTTGACTAATGTGCATTTGAGAGAGAAGAAATTGGCTTTTTGGGGTCCAAGTCTATTATCCATGTGGGTTCCGAACTATCTTTTTTTATCTAGTCAACTCGATCATCTCATAATTTAATAGCCTTTGGCTGAGCGCCTTCATCCAAAAGAATATACAAAATGAGAAGGTATCCCCCCAAAATGCCATATCTAAATAAAAAGAAAGGATACTATGGATAAATAACGTATGTAAACCTGCCCGCCCGCCTAATATAACTGGTTCGGCTTCGTGCAGTGAACAGCTTGTGCAGTGAGTGGCTTCTATGTATGTGCAAACCCGGCACTACGTGAGTTTACTATGTTCCCACCATAATAGAAATAGATAAGTCATCTATTGAGACACCATATTTGATAGAGCAAGGAGAAGGCCTCCATCATTTTACTGCCATACAAGAGAGATACAGGTTCACCATAAAGAGGTTGAGCCGAGTTGCCGACATATGCGAGAGAGAAGGAACACATCACTAAATTGTAATCCTTCTCTTTCATCCGTCACTTCTCATCCTCACTTCTAATCCTCACTTTCGTTCCTTCTATTTGAATCCTTCGGTTTTATCTTCTATTCTCCGTCACATCCGTTCCTTCGATTGCCATCCTCACTTCCGTTTCGTCGTCACTTAATTCTGTTTGAGTGTCTCCATTTGAAAACTAAAAAAAGAAGAAGTGTATAAAAAAGGAGGATATAAGAAGGAGGGAGTATAAATTGAAAAGGCAGTTGAAGAAATAGCATTCTCAGCACTTGAATCAGCAGTTGAACAAACATTATTATTCTCAGCAGTACCAAGGGCAGTTCCAAGAGTAGCAGTTTAACCAGAATTCTTTAGTTGAAGGGACAGCATTTCCAGGATCCTTTCCAGCAGCAGCACCTGTTGAAGGAGCATAATTTCCAGTTGAAGGAAGGAAGGCCAGGAACCGGTGTCAGGCATTTCCGGCTACTTGACGCCCAGTTTGGTGACTGAAATTCCCTCTCTTTATCAGTCGAGCGTGCTTCCGCACCCACCCACTCCAGCTCAAGGAAGGAAGGACAGAAAGAAAGAAAAGGTAAGGCGATCCCTGACGCCCAGTTCGCTTTATCAAATTCCCGCAAGGAAGTAAGGTCAGGAAGAAATAAAAGGGATAACCTTGTTTGCGTATGACCTATCGTTTGGAGACGCCCACTTTGTGGACTTAATTTCCCATATTGATGGACCAGGCTCATGTAGTAAGGAGAACCAACCTGATAGGCCACGCTCGCATTCGCTCTTTCTATAACCGGAGGACCCCCACGAAGCTTTATCAATTTCCCGCCAGCTAAAGGCCAGGGCCTGATACCAGCTTCCTTCGCAACGCCCACTTTTCTTTCTGAAATTCCCTCTCCCTATCAGTCGAGCGTGCTTCCGCACCCACCTTATTGGGCCAGGTGAACATTCCCTATCTATCATCTCCCGACGCCCAGTTTCATTACTTAATTTCCCACTCACTTCAGTTCAGGGAAGGAAGGCAAGCAACTTCCCTATTAGACGCCCAGTTTCATTACTAAATTTTCACCGTAGTAGCGGGGGTTAAACTTTTCTATTGTCTGGCGACGCCCACTAAAGGTAGTCAATTTCCCACCTTCGTTCGTTGGACCAGGTTCGTTCGAACTATCTAGAATCTCCTGACGCCCACAAAGCTTTCTCAATTTACCACCTTCTAAGGGCCAGTTCAAACTTTTCTATCATCTTTAGACGCCCACTTAGCTTAGTGAAATTCCCATCTGGATGGACCTTTGTCACATTCCCTATCTATAATCTGGAGACGCCCAGATTTGTTACTGAATTTCCCACTCTTGATAAGCCAGTTCAAACCTTTCTCTCTAAAGGAGACGCCCAGAATTGTTACTCAATTTACCACCTTCTAAGGGCCAGGTTCGTTCACACTGTCTATCATCTCCTGACGCCCAGATTTTTTACTCAATTTCGATGGCGGCATACCAGGGAGGGGCATATCAGTCTACGCACAGACCAGGGGCGGACCAACAAGTGACAGGAATAGGCATACTACCTACAGGCATAGGCACTACTTACATGCATGCCTACCTCAGCAAAGCATACTATATGGATATGGATGGAGGGAGATAGAGCGGCCTTAACTAACGAAACCCACCTACGACGGGGGAGGAGGAAATAAAAATAATAGGCACCACTGGCTATATCCTATAACCAATAGTATCTCTATCTCTTTTTGAGCAGAACGAGTAATAAAAGGAAGAAAGAAACACCAGTTCCATATATGCGGGATACTACCTAGTAGTAGTTCATTAGACTAGCATGCATATCCACGTTTTAACCAATAATATTCATATATACCTGGTATACCTGGCCATGAATAAATAACTCTAATATCCCTAGTTTTAACCTATGATGTTGCTTTATCTTAGACGGTGACACTTAAACTTGCATGTATACGTCTGCATCTAACCAACTAGATTTAGCATAGATACATTGACACTTGGATTGACCCAAAATCCTTGTGAAAGCCTAATCTACCTGATATAAACCTCTATTTTCTTTATAGAGACGTTTACACTTGTCTGCAGCTGGGCTAATAGAACTCAATAGACGTTTACACTAAGTCGACCTAATCCAACCGTATTTGATTTTGCATAGATATTTACTTGCTATGAACAAAGATAAAATAAATATATTTAACATATGATGTTGCTTGATAGACTCTACCTGAACCAATCCAATCTTCCTGAGCTCTTTTTAAAAGAAGCTATAGGGCTTGTGTGATAGAATAACTCTTTCTTTTCTAGTGTCCTATCCTTTGCCCCCATAGTAGATATAGTCAACCTAACCAGACCAGCTTACCCCATTGCAGCAGCTCCGCCAAAAACCGCCATACCCTACTCCAAACTACTATAACAACCAACTACCCGACCCAGTCATACCCATAAACGAGAAACAAGGATCTGCTCACTCCCAATACGAGGGCGAAGCGTCCCCATTATTAGCAGCTTTAGGACCCCCAGGCTTGACGAAACACTCGAAGCTGGTCGAAACCCGGGCTGGGATCAGAACCGGGGATGGATGGAATTACTTAGTTTAAGACTAATAAATTCAGGAGCCCCCTCACTTCAACCAATAGGTGGCAAATAAATATTATAGAGAGAGAGTGAACGTGGCTAGAGATGGGAAATTTTAGAGTTATAAACTGGCTGGCCTTTCAGTGGTAAATTAAGTATAAAAAGGTGGCATAGTCGAGATGGGAAATTGAGGAGAAGGGCTTTGTGCAAGGGAGATAAATAATAGAATGTCCTGTAACCTATAATGCTAATCTGGGCTAACTTGAGGCTGCTGGTTTCAGAGTTCTGCTTTGGTTGATCTGCGCTTAAAGATGAAAGGAACGTCCTATCTAAATGGGTGAGTGGTTTTAGTGCCAAAAACCCTAATAAATTGTGCACGCGCAAAAGATATACTCATTTGTCAGTGCAGCTAGTTATTTCATTTTGTAATTTACAGTATCATCGCTTGAACTCTAGTCAGCTGGTGCAGCTAGTCAGTGCTAAAAGTAATTTAAATCATAGCCAGTATAATTGACAGGAAGTCGCCGAGTTGGCCCAGTGGATGTCGAAGAAGGACCAGTTTATTGCTTGCTTTCTTACCTCACCTAACACAGGGAAAGGAAAGAGAATAACATTCTATTTATAGTCCCTCTATGGTTCGGGACAAGCACAAAGTTGCTTGGAACTGATTCAGATAACCTTTTCATTCAATGTTTTTACTTGGGGGGGTCCAATCCATTTGGGCACTGAATTTTTTTGGTTTTTCTTTATGAACAATGACACTTCACGATGTTCACCTAGGACAAGGAGTCAATTGCTTTCGCCGCTTGCTGGGAGGAGGAACCAAGGGCTGGGAGAAAGAATAGCCCCAAGCTTGACGAATAATTATTTGCCCTTGCAAGGCGAGCCGGGGTGGTGGGGCACTGATTGATTTTATTTATCTGATTGATTAGTATTAACCTATGAGTGAGTCAACCAATTGAGCCAGACCAACACTAGGGGCTACACTATTAATAAACAATAAATATTTAAAACTTGTTACGTTTATTCAAGGAGCCATTGGACATGAGTAGCATAGGAGGAAATTTATGAGGAGTTAGAAGATGAGGAGTTTTACCCAAACAAGAGCCAACCAATACGAGATAGGATATCTTTTTTTTAACCATAACACCGAGAGCTACACGAGAACCATCGCACCAAGAAAGATGCAGATACAACATGGCGTTATAGTAAGGTTATTCTACTTTGTGTTCACAATATTAGAGATGTCATATTTTTATTTTGAAATGCTCATTTGCTTATATCCCGATCGATTTTTATCTTTATCTTACCACCCCGACGCACCTAGAGACAACATCCCATGCATTACAACACGTTGTTGCATATGTTTATTTACAATTTGAGGAGCATAGTGCAATCAATGGTGACACATGATGAGCATAGTGAAAACTACGGTCTAAATAACAGGCGCGCTTACTTACGTGCTTCCTGCCCGGCTAGATGTGTATGTGTGGGTGGCGGGGGGGATATTTCCAACGGACGAACGGCAGGCGGGCTTGAAGAGCTCGCTTATTTGCTGGTGAGGTTAGCTGGCTGGAAAACTTTCTTTGTAACCAAACCTGTTGATGACGACGGATAAAAGCTCGTAAAGGCAAATTATGGAGACACAGATAGCAATGCAAAAGCATCCACATTATTCCACTGGGGACAAATCATTGCAATGTTACGAGAGGACCTCCTCAGTCATCGTCTCCATAAAAGCTTTCTATTTTAATAAAAATTAAGAGGTATAAAATACACAGAGTGGAAGCAAGGCCAGCAGTCTTCCTTTGCGCTGATATAATAAGCCGGATTCAAAATGTAGATTTGGAAAACATACTGATCATGACTGCGGACAATAAGGCCGTTGCTAGTTTCCAACCTTATTCCTTATCTATATCTATTATTGACAAGCTCACCGGGGTGTAAACTACATATAGTACCAGTGGGTGGAAAGTTATAAGCTTAATTTTGTGAAAACACTAAAATTTGGTGGGTCCCGGACAAGAGATTGAAAGCAACTGAAGAGAAGCCCTATCCCGTGGCCAATCTCAAGGAGTCGTATAGAATACTCGCAATGCTTATGTCAAGGTTTAGCGTAGACCTGATGCAAAAAAATTGTACGTGTATTGGGCTGCCAGAGAAAGAACAGAACTCACCGCGCCACGATCCAATGACAACAGGTTGTTCCTGTGCTAGCAACTTACTGTCTAACCTGTAGGCATATAAAGGTAATAGAATAATGTTATAAGTGCCTCCCTCCAATCTCCGGGGTCTGGCTGTACCTTATTTCCTAAGCGTTCATTCATTAATCAAGTGGTCTAGAGGCTAAGAGGTCTTTAAAGGTGGGTCAGGTTATGTGAAAGGCAGACAGGTTATTCATTCCTAGAATGCGGCAGGTTATCCGGGTTATAATGGACGAATCATATCGGCAAGGCTCTTAAAATCCAAGGTAATAGGGGGTACCCATATATATCAGCAAATGTGATGGCAGGTCTGTGAACGCTGGCTGGAAGGCGGTCAATCCAAGAGCTGCTCTAAGGTAAGCCGGTGAAGGCTGGCTGTTTAAGGTGGGGTAAGTCATAAGGTTAAGACAAGATAAGGATCTAAAGTTTCTGCAATGGAGTCTTTATTCCTAAAAGTATCTGGCCAGGTTACTCAATCCCGTCCCAACAATAGTAAGTAAAAGTGGTACCCAAAAAATTACTGTAAGCATATATCCCTAAGTTGGGTAAGTAAAATAATAGTGAAAGGCGTGTTGATGAAGCAGGTGGGTAGTTTTACCAGGTGTGAAGATGACTAACTGGGTGATGAGAGAACAGGTTTAATATTATCTCCCCGTGAGCAGTACAGAGTTTAATTGGGAACCATCCATTTTAAGAGAGACTAGATTGGACCCCCTTGAGCATTGCTGTTTGATGTGGCACCTTCTATCCTTCCTTTTGATGCAGTACCTGATTCCTTCCTTCCGTTGTGTTACCTTCTTCGGGTCCTTTATATAATGACCACTTACCAATACGGAACCATAGCTACCTGTATTCAGGTCACTTATTAACGCTACCAAAGCATAGTTCCTACCTGCGCTTGGTGAAATAAATTAAGATAATTAGCATTAATTCACAAGAGGATGGGTCATACGCACACCAGTTATTTATACCCATAGCCTGCCGGGCATTTACAATATAATTAGACCCATACAATACCAAACCAACCAAGTCATCTTAAGCGCGCTGACCCTAAAAAGTATGCCTAGCAAGAGGGGAGGCGCTGTTTTGGAACCGATAGCCCCTCATTCCCCACCGGTCAATGTAAGTTGGTTGACACGGGTAGGGGCATTGAATGGATGCCAATAGTTGAGCCAAAGTTGATGCTAGTCTTTTGCCAGTCCGTCTGAGCTATAAGAAGGTGCAGCAAGAAACTCTAGTCACAGCTCTACTCAGTGATCTAGTCCTTGTCTCAATAGCTGAGGAAGCCGGTCCCCAGTTGTTGACGAGTTGAAGACCTAGTTGATGTATGTTGAATAAAAAGCACAAGTTTATATTGCTTGCTTTCTTATATCTTGCCGGGAAGGAAGTAAGGAGCCAGGGTTGGATGGGAGAACATATAAACCCGCGTAACCTGACTCACCTTCACAACGTTCCACGTACACCCGACACGGGACAGGACAGGAATAACTACGGGACGGGATAGAAGCTACCGGGGAACACGGAAAAAAGCTAGGCAACAGAGGTTCTACTCCTGATTTTGCTGCTGGGACTAATGCGGGACTACTGCCACTGCTACTGCTTATGGTTATGGTTATGCTAGTTCTACTGGTGCTTCTTCTGCTGCTGGAACTAATGCTAATGCTGATTCTTATTCTGCTTGGACGAATGAATACGCCGGGACGCTGGGACACTGGATGGACAGATGGCGCTGATTGCATTGATCCCACTGAATGAACGGGACGCAAAGTTCTGGTTACAGTTAGATGCCCCCTACAAGAGGGAGCTAGTAGGGGCCAGTGGACTTCTTCTGCAGTGGGTTGTTACATGAAACAACGGCTTAATTTAATTGTTTCCGTGAACACCTACCACCTGGAGAATAAATATCTCTATATCAAAACATACCTATACATATGATGTTTGCATCTATACGTTACCCTTGTACATTGTAACAATAAATCAATACATTGGAGCTCTGTTGCTGCGAAACACTATAGAGAAAAGAAGTTACCTCCTGTTTATAGACCAGAAAACACATTGCGGTTTTGGAGCTTGGTTGGAGCCATGTTGTTTACTTTCCTCCCTCCTATAATCAGCTGGGACTACCGGGTTGGGCTGGAAACAGCAGTTATTGCTACATAGAACTCTTCTCACTACTGACTGCAAAAGCTCTACCATCAGTGCACGAAGCCTATTGAGTGTTTGTTGTGTTTATAGACTCTCGCCTATAAATAGGAATCCCCATATTACGTTGAACTTGTAATGTTCCAGTTGTTCCTACTTGCTAAAATTAGGGGCTCCTAGCCGCCTGTATGTACAGGTCTTTTAAAATAGTCAGTTGGTCCCATACAGTAAAGACACTTACTTTATACATTTTTGGTCGCCGGCCATGCCGCCAGGTGTCATGCCGGTAATCCATATGCCAGGTCTCTATGCACTCACAATTTTTGTGGTTTAGACATAATTTCAAAACTTATCTCATTTAGCGTTTTTACCATGTAACAATAAACTCTTTTTGATGGGTCCAAGGAATTCAAATTGGAGAACTAGACATGGATTTTCTTTTATACTTAAATGGGGCATTTCCATAAGTTGTTTACCCAGTGGAAGCAGTATGTCATTGAGTCTCGACCAAACTTGCATATATATACTTTCACTTGTCCATTGAAACAATATAAATAAAATAACTAAAGGCAAGACCTTGTTAAGTAAACCCTTCCTTTCCTTGTTGTTGTGCAGCATTGTGTTTTAATAAAACTTTGTTGCTGTAAGGAGGTTTATAGATAGAAATGAGCATCCATTATGTAAAATCCAGATCTAAGTGGGTTACGTTATAAATGTAATGTCAAACAAATCATAATTGAAAAAATTATAGTGTAATTGCTAATGGCAAGGCGGAGTGATAATAAGATAACGAGTTAGCGGAGTGATAATAAGATAACGAGTTAGGAAACACGAAGCAAGCGAACCCCTAGGTTGTTGGCTAATTACCAAGGAGTGAAGCGTAGTACTGTAGTCTTCCCGTCTCGCGAGCTATCCCAAGTCTACAGTAGTCCGGTCGAGGGTGCAAAGGCAGTACGAGGTTCTAGTTTAGTATGCATGTATATATCGAATGGGTAGTGCTGCATACGTACTTATGCGGACATGGGAAAGAAAGCGGAAATCAGACAGGAAGCATAAAGAGAGCATACAATCTAAAGCGGAAACGGGATAAAAGGACATCTATAAATCGGACTTATTTCGTGCTTCATGCGGATTGAATAAGTCAAGGCTAGCTCAGAGGTCTCATAGGGAGTCACTAAGTCTGAGGGTTAAGTTTCCAAAGGCTGCTATTATTTACAAGGCAGTGTGGCTGGAGTTTAATTCATAGGGTCTAAGGCTGAGATTACAAAGGCATAGTTAAAGTTCCAAGGAGGACCCGGAGGGGCACATACGAGGTAGGAGTGTGTGGAGTTAGTGGGCCTATTTTCCAAAGTCTGATTTCCAAAGTTCCCAAGGAGGGTATATGCGGGTGTAGGGCATATTTTCAAAGGGCTCACCACCAAGGTGGAGGTATGAATATGAGGATCCCAAGTAAGTAAGTAAGGATGCTCCTAAGGAGTTTAAGGACAAAGGTATCTGTCCAGGTCCGGTCAGTTAAAAAGTTATGGTAGTAGCAAGTATACTTGTTGCTTGCTCGCGATTCAAAAGCATATGAACTCTGCATCAAGGTATATCGTAAATCCCAATGAGTTCTAACGCATCGATTATGCTTAGTACGAAGCTGTTACCATAAATAGAAGAGTTTCAAAAAGGTCTAGGGCTAGGTATTTCTGAAATAGTATCAAGGGCCCCTGCCTGAAGGTGTGCGGTAACTAAGTTGCATATTATCTAAGAGATTATGCAAAAAGGATTTTAAAAATACCTTTTTGATGCTCCCCGCGGGATATAATATTATCTAATTGATTCCCAGCGGCGGTTGAGAGAGACCAATCCCATCTGTCGGCCAGAGTAATCCCACCCGATATGCAAGCAATAGCGATCAACCACCACCAAAACAAGGGAGCAAGTGATAACCCGGAAAGTAGCCCACCACCTTTGCATTCAACACTTCTGGCGAGTGATCTCGGCAAGCATATAATTCTCTTTTGGCGCACCTAACAATATATCTGTTCATTGGCTGTTGTCCACCCGTCGTGTATGTTGACCTGCCTAACCTCACACTGGTAGGCTTTTTTTTCACAAACTGCAATAGTAAACTCAACTTAAAGTGCCTGGATGATAGATTATGCTCAAACGCAATAAAAAAAATTTTTAGCAAATCATTATTATCCCGGCCCAGCCAATGAATGCATCCTGCAAACCATGGATAACCGTTATGAAAAGGCATAGCTCATAAAGTGAGTTCTTGATCCCGAATGATATATAGATCCTTTTTGACCAGAACACACTACACAGCTAAGTTTTATTTTTAAATTTATAGTAGAGCTATAGAGAGAGTTCGTGTAGTTCGTAGAAAGTATCGGTAGAGTATAGGGTTGAGGTGGAGGAACCAAGATCTGTTGGCAATCAATCAAATTTAATAAATCTCATCAATCAATTGGTGTTCTTGTCTATGTGAGCATTAAGCTGCAGCCGGGCAGGCAGGGGTTTAAATAAATATAGCCAAGAATAATTACGTCAGAAAAAGCACGCCACCAGTTTCTTTTTTTCCCTTTCCTTACTAGCCTAGCCCGCTCGGTTTGACTCGACCAGCATCCGTGTCCGTGTTATTTAAGCCCCTCAAATCCCCGAAATAAAGCGAGCAGCTGGGTTCCCCCCTTTATCTCTCTAGCCTTCCTTGCAAGCCAGCCGCCCGCAATAATTAATATGACAAGCAGCTAGGTTCCTGCTTAACCAAAAAGCAAAGGATTTAATCCTGCCAAACTATAGAGAAACGTCCAAAAATGGATTACATCCAAATTGATTTAACATAATATGTATTGAACTTTGGATTATTCCCTTTGTTGATACCCCATCGGCACTATTAGGAGTATTAAACCCATTGGATTGGATTAGTCCTATTGGATTATTCCCAGTGACCTTCCTAATTGATGGTGCCTGCCCCGACCAAAGGCCTCCACCTCTTGCTGGCACAAAATCTTACTTTATCTGAATGGCCTTCCCTCCCTTTCCTGCCTGAAAGAAACTACCTGACTAGCGTGAATGAAATCATGTGGAAATAATCCTAAGCATTATAAATAAAGTGGAAATAACTCCCGTCCCAATAGAGTTTTTGCAGTCTTTAGTCCAACCAGTTGCAACCAGTACCCCAGAGGTTTTAAGTTCACCCTTAAAACAACACCGCCCTCCCTACCGCACAATCTCTCTATAGCTTTGGGATCAAACTCCGAGAGGGAAAAAGTAAGTTTACCGAGGTAAAGTGGGGACATATTCGCTCGACAGGAGCACCAATGGGGATAGATTGATGCATGATTGATGAGTATGCTTCCCGAAATAAGAGCACCTATTATTGATTGATGGCCAACATATCTAACGGGGTCCCAACGGGCAAAAAAAGTATACATCTAGAGATAGGCGTGGTTCAATATCTACGATTAGGTGCTACGAATATGTGCAACCACGGGAAGGGGCTATGTGCAGTGAACTAATATTGCATAGAGGGGGAGTGGATTCTCATTTCGATCTTGGTGCGAGGTACATTAAGTTTATCACCCTAACTTTACGTGAGTGAAACACTGAATTTCAAGGAATAAGGCAAGCATAATTACATATATAATGAAATGAGATATCTCTCCTACGATATATAGGGTAGATCGATGATGATTCGAGCGCGCATAATTACATATATAATAGCAGCATCGTCGAGGAATTGACTTTCCCAGAAAAACTCACTCACACAGTTAGAGAAACTGATATCATAGCTATTAGATGTCAGGGGGTAAGGACTTGACCGGGTTGATAAAAAGGAATCGCGTTGAATCTTATATAATATAGATCAATATGAAAGCGGTCGACCGCGACGCGGAATGTAAACAAAAAAGAAAGGCGTAATTACATATATAATGTGATCTATCTCCTTGTATACGATATTCTACGATATTATGTACGTGAGAAGAAAGCGTAATTACATATATAAAGAGCGAACATTGATTCACCAATAAATCGCTAGTTTCTCTCTGGTCGGAAAGGGATCAAGCACTAAGGCGGGCGCCTAGGTCGTAGCGCAAGTCACCGCCCGTTAGGAAGGCTTGTTTTATTACCAACCAGAAAGAGATTTGCGAAGTGAGTGAAAGAACATCGCAAGGCCAAATGTAATATCGCGCAACGTAAGCAGGAGCAGTCGACGAAATCGATCAATTCAGAGATTGCATAATTACGTATATAATTCATGACTGGAAGATAACGCTAAAGTCGAAGTAAAACGAATACGTTTCTCAGTTAGCGACACACCGCCCTCGCCCTCCCCCGACCTAACATTATTGGAGCAAGTGAAGTTGGTGAGCCGTATGATGGGCAACTAGAAAAATAAACAAACCTTATTTTTATTTCCTATTTATTTACGTGCAACAACCGGAAACTCCCCACACAAGCACTGCCTGCCATATTGCTTCTTCGAACCGAGCCAATATCTCCGATCCCGGGAGGAGCCGTATGAGGCGGAAGCTTCACGTACGGTTCTGAAGCCGAGCCTTTCCAGCCAGCAATGGGGCTTAGGGACCGATATGATGATCGGTTTAGGTAGGGCGGCCTACTACAACCTGTAGGGATACCCGTAGTGAGACCGCGATCCACAAACGAAGCATGGGACCCACCCTTACTCGAGAACGGAGAAGGGAAACATAGCATGTCGCAAGAGCGAGGCGAGGGGGGATGGCCCTACCTGCCCCTACGACCCGATGGTAGGAGCCTGCCCCAGGACGCCTCGCGAGCCTACTGATGCTTTTAGAGATGAGGCCTTTCGGTCGGCGAAGCCAAGTCAATTTCGGGTCACCAAACCCTGCAACCGGAAAAGCGAACGTACGTTGTAACACTCCCTGCCTTCCTTCCGGTGCCTAGATAGAGGACAGGCCAGACGCAGCAGAGCGACCGGGAGCGGATTACCCACCTAGGGGGGACAAGAGACGGCCATCTCGAAGCACATTGCGACCTACAGGCAGCACCGGCGAGACCCAACACAAGGGAAGGCAACCCGATTGGGAGTCAGAGGATCCATAGTACCTGCCTACCTCGATTTGGAAAGGACCTCGTCTTTCTTCATCATTTTGGCGCCGACTGACTAAGGGTAAGGGATCTATTCTCTGCAACCGTGCAGGTTTGACAACCTAACGATACATCCAATACCAATTAGTTAGTGAATACGGTTACAGCACAGATTGGATGCGTTGCTAGATCTCTGGATCTCCAAAACCAGAACCAGGAGCAGCGGCACAAGCATTATTCTTATCAGCATAAGTTCCATCATCAGCTGAAGATTATTTCCATAAGCATTATTTTAACCAGCAGCGTAAGCCGCCCAAGCATCCCTGCATTTGAAGGAGCATAGGAACAGTTCCATCAGATTTGAAGGAGCAAGATTACAAGCAAGTAGAGCAGCACCACCAGCTCAAGCATCACGAGCAAAGGCAGCAGTTGAAGGAGCATGATTCCCGCCCCATTAGCAGCAGTTGAAACGTTCCCAGCTTCCTAAGTTTCCTTAACAGTTCCAAGAGCAGCATTACCAGTATCAGCCAAAGCAGCAGTATTCACAGAATTTTAAGCAGCCTCAGAACCAACATTAGTGGAACCATTCTCCAAC
>JACSEJ010000039.1_pt1 | contig 13415 bp, 9 predicted proteins | sample 8225461 | NCBI WGS metagenome assembly JACSEJ01 (sample SAMN15704941, study PRJNA253121) | viral metagenome | isolation source: viral RNA from sea star tissue | host: Pycnopodia helianthoides | place: USA:Seattle Aquarium | collected 2013 | reverse complement strand
GGCGGAGGTTGTGCAAGAAGAGAGCAAAACGCTGATCAGCGCCTCTGTTTTAGGGCCCATCTTCGAGAAGATCAACGGGTACAAAGACGGTTCTTTCTTCACCCCGGGCTTTATTACCATGTACATGTGCAGGCAGGCCGTCCGCAGGGCGGTGGTACGGAAATTCAACGACGCCAAAGGCTGGGGCTGCAAGTGCCTGGACGGTATCTATAACAAAATCGAAGACAGAAAAGAGGCCAACGACATTGTGGACAGCCTTAAAATCTGCGACCCTTCGGTAGGTTCGGGGCATTTTTTGGTATCCGCCCTCAACGAGATCATCGCCGTTAAAAACGAGCTACGGATACTGCAAGACCGGGAGGGCATGTGGCTGAAAGAATACCAATTTGAGGTGGTAAACGATGAACTGACAGTTACCGTGGAAGGGAAGCTTTTTGAGTACGTGCCTAAATGCAAGGAGTCCCAACGGGTGCAGGAGGCCCTTTTCCACGAAAAGCAAACCATTATAGAAAACTGCCTTTTCGGCGTGGACATCAACCCGAACTCGGTGAAGATATGCCGTTTGCGCCTGTGGGTAGAACTGCTAAAAAACGCCTACTACAAAAATGAAAACGAACTGGAAACACTGCCCAATATCGATATTAACATTAAGCTCGGCAACTCTTTGATCAGCCGTTTTGGCCTGGGTATTTCCTTGTCCCGGGCATTTAAAAACAATAAAAAACATAAAAACATCGAAGCGTACAAAACTGCGGTAACGCAGTACAAAAACACTTCAGACAAAAACGTAAAACGTGAACTGGAACGGTTAATAAAAGACATCAAGGAAGATTTTGCAACCCATATCGCAAACTATTCCGACCCCAGGAAAGTAAAACTGGCCAAACTAGGGGAAAAGCTGTTTGAGCTCACGGGCATAGGCAAAGATGGTTTTTCGCACATACTTTTCGAGCCGCGGGCAGAATATGGCACAAAAGAAACCCTGGCCAAACGAAAAAAAGAAATTGAAGGGATCGAGCACGAGATCAGCGCCATAGAAGCTAAACTAGAGGACGCCAAAAACAACAAAACCTATGACAATGCCTTTGAGTGGCGCTTTGAGTTCCCCGAAGTACTGGACGATGAAGGGGGTTTTGTTGGGTTTGATATCGTGATTGGAAACCCACCTTATGGGGTAAAACTAAGCAAAGCAGATCAACAAGACCTCAATACAATCCATGATTTTGGGACAACTGAAACGGCAATATTATTCATTAAAAAAGGCAATGAAATCCTCAAAAACCTAGGGCAAGAATCGTATATAATCCCAAAATCTTATACTTTCTCCTCTAACTACGATAGGATAAGGGATTTTACGATTAACGATTTAAAGAACCTTGTTGATTGCGGAAAAGTTTGGCAAGACGTAAAATTAGAAGTTTGTATTTTTAGATTAACCAAAAACGAGAAAAGCGATTTTTATACCTCTTTGAAATTGTTTGGGAGTGAAATAAAAATACTCACAGAAATTAAAAAAGAAGTAAGCAAAAAATTTGGTTTCCTTATCAATGGTTTAAGCGATAACGAAATTAATACCGGGTTAAAAATACTAGGATCAACCCAAACCTTGAACGATATTTCAGTTAACCAAAGGGGGGCAATGTTACAAAAACACCTTTCAAACCATGGGGAATTTGAGGCAATTGGGGGCACTGAAGTCCAGAAGTATGGCGTTAAAGGCATTAAAGCAAAAATCAACAAGGATAAAATAGATGACCAAAAAGCATTTATAAAACCTAATTCTATTTTAGTTCAAAGAATTGTATCCCACATTAAAAACCCGGTTGATCATATTAAAATCACGGCATCGATCCCAACAGATAACAAACAAGTTTTGGTTGACACTATCAATCAGGTTGAATTAAAAAAGGGATGTTCACCCTATTTTATGTGGGCGGTTTTGCATTCAAAACTTATCAATTGGTATGTTTATCGTTTTGTGTTTTCTAAAGCCATAAGGACCATGCAATTTGATAACCCAACAACTTCTAAAATTCCTGTCCCTTACGGAATAACTAATAAAATCCAGGGCCCATTTGTAGAAAAAGCCGCCCAAATCCTAACCCTCAAACAAGCGGATCCCAATGCAGACACTACCGGCCCGGAAAATGAGATAGATGCCCTGGTTTACGGCCTTTACGGGCTGGACGAAGCGGAGATAAAAATAGTGGAAGGGAGCTTGAAGTGAAATGATGAAAACTGCCACCAACATAGAAGAACAAATCGATATCCTAAAAAAGAGGGGGATGATTTTAGACTTGGGTAAAGGTAAAGTCGAGGAAACCTTACTGGATATTGGATATTATCGCCTAGGGTTTTATTGGCATCCTTTTGAGCTGGACAAAGAACATAACTTCAAGGAAGGGACCAAATTTTCAGATGCCGTGAAATTGTATTATTTAGATCTCGACTTGAGAACCCTGTTGCAAAAGTACCTCAATAGGGTAGAAATTAACTTTAGAACCAAAGTGGTTTACACCGTTTCCAATCATTACAAAACCAATCCAATTTGGTTTGTTGATCGTAATACCATGTCCAAAAAATTCATTGACGATTTCGACAAGAAAATATATACGCCAATTGTAAAAAAAAAACCTGCCATAAAAGCACATCATGAGAAACACCTGAACGATAGGTATGCCCCTGCCTGGAAGACTCTTGAATACCTAACTTTTGGCAATCTAGAGACCTTATTTAATAATTTAAAAGATGAAAAGATAAAGGGTAAGATTGCTTCCTGTTTTAGAATTAAGGAACTTAACGTTTTTATAAATCATATCAAGGTAATTGTACGCCTCCGGAATATTTGCGCCCATGGTTCGCTACTTTATGACGATCGGTTACCCACAGAAATAAAAAGAACTCCCGGTTTAATCATTCAAGGAAATGATAGAAAAAAACTTATTGCATCCATAAAACTATTGACCTTCTACGTGAATAAAACCCCCAAAAATAGAAGCAAAGACCTCACGGGACAAATTGGCCAAGTAATGCAAAAACACAAGGATTCACCTGTTTTGAAGAACATCATTGAAACTAAATCGGGGTACAAGTTCGATTAGAATGTGTATATTTGCGTTGCAGTGCGGCATAAAACCTAGCTTTTATGCCGCACTTTAAAATTGTATTTAAAAGCCTGGACAAGCTCTAGGCTTTTTTTATGCCCATTAAACCCAAAACCACCCAAACCCTCTCCCTCAAACAAACATATCCCAATGCAAACACTACCGGCCTGGAACAAATAAAAAAAAGCAAATCAATTGCCTAGATCAAAAATAGAATGGACGGAACGCACTTGGAACCCTACCACCGGATGCACCAAGGTATCAAAAGGCTGCAAATTTTGTTATGCTGAGCCCATGTCCAGAAGATTGCAAATGATGGGTGTTGAAAAATACAAAAAAGGTTTTGAAGTTAGCCTGAGCCCCGGTACGCTTGGCTTACCTTATACATGGAAAAAGCCAAAAGTCGTATTTGTCAATTCAATGAGTGATTTATTTCACGAACAAATCCCTTTGGGCTTTATCAAAGAAGTATTTAAGGTAATGAGAGAAAACCCTAGGCATATTTTCCAAGTTTTAACGAAAAGGGAGAATAGGCTTTTAGAATTGCATGATCAACTAAAATGGGCGCCTAATATATGGATGGGGGTTTCTGTTGAAGATCGGAAAAATGGGGTTCCTAGGATCGGTAAACTCAAAAATATAGAAGCGGCCATAAAATTTTTATCGGTAGAACCCTTATTAGAAGATATTGGGGAAGTTGATCTAACAGGGATCAACTGGGTAATAGTGGGGGGGGAAAGTGGAGCTAAAGCAAGGCCTATGAAAAAAGAATGGGCTATTAATATCCAACAGCAATGCAAAGGGAAAAATGTAGCTTTTTTCTTTAAACAATGGGGGAGCTGGGGGAGCGATGGGATCAAAAGAAACAAGAAATTAAATGGCCGTATGCTTGAAGGGAAAGAGTGGGATCAATATCCGGAAGGAATAGTTTAAGTGGCTAAACATAAATTTATTTGGGATCAAAGAGAGCGTGCCGGGGCTTGACTAGGGCGTATTTGGCGGAAAATGAGGCTAGGCAAGCAAGAAGTATTATTTATGGATCAAGGGGTTTTGATTTTTCTTTGCCCTGTTGCGTGGTTTTTAATATTCTTGAGATACATATCCTCAAAAAATTATGTTCCTTTGTGAAAAGTCGGCAAAAAAGGTTTTGGTTTTGGGGGAAAGCAATAAATAAAAAGTTTGAGCTATACTAATAACCTTTGTATCACCGAGTAAAAAACAAGTTTCATAAAAAGTACTTAGAAAATGGGCAAAACGATTACTACATATTTACTTTCAGATAATCCCAATGGTATAAAATCAGTATGGGTTGAGGGTGAAATATGTAAGTGTATTTATCTTACAAGAGGGGATTTATCCTTAGCAAAATTAAGGGAAGAGTTAAATCAACCTGCATTATATTTTTTGCTTGGTGATAATAAGGAAGTATATATAGGGGAAAGCGAAAACTTCAATGATAGGATTATTGATCACAATAAAAACAAAGATTTTTGGAATGAAGTATTGGTTTTTATAGCAAAAGATGGTTCTTTGTCAAAATCAGAGGTTCAATATTTAGAGCGTTTAGCGATAGATAAAACTAAAGAAGTAAAAAACTATGAACTTGAAAATAACAACACCCCTACATATCCTAATATGGAAGAAAACAGAATTGAAATTGTCGAATGTTTTTTTGAAAAAGTAATTTTTTTGACATCATTTTTAATCTTTAATTTATTTGAAGAATATAAAACAGAGGATGAAAATTATTTTTATTGCAAAAACAACCAAGGAACAGATGCTAAAGCAATATATGAAGGTAATAAAACAGTTGTTTTGGCAGATTCTAAAATATGTAAAAGAGTAGTAAAATCTTATACAGGTAAAGAAACAAGAGAAGAATTAATAAAGCAAAATGTCAAGCAAAATGCCATTGACGAAGAAAATTATTTTTTACTTAGTAATAATACAGAATTTAAGACCCCTAGTGCTGCTTCATGTTTTTGTCTTGGTAATAGTTCCAATGGTTGGATAGAATGGAAGAACAAAGAAGGCAAAACCCTGCATGATATAATAAGAACATAATACATTGGGAATTGAACACCAAAGGGGCAAAAAATTCTATGGCCGCACCGGACGGCTCCGCAAGCCAAGCCAAAGGCCGGGCTAAAAGACGGCCTCGCTTACCTCTGCTTCGCCGTGGATTTTCCTGATCAGGCCTCTCAGCACTTTTCCCGGCCCGCACTCTATAAATTTAGTAGCCCCGTCCGCCACCATTTTCCCTACGGACTGCCGCCATCGGACCGGCGCGGTGAGCTGGGCTATCAGGTTGGCTTTGATCCCCCCTATGCCCTCATGGGGCAAAGCATCTACATTTTGATAAACCGGGCAAGTAGGCCGCATAAAATGGGCAGCCTCAATGGCCACGGCCAGCTGTTCCCTTGCGGGCTCCATCAGCGGCGAGTGGAACGCCCCGCCCACGGGCAAGGGCATGGCCTTTTTTGCGCCGGCTTCCTTCATTTTTGCGCAGGCCGCTTCCACGCCCGTATTGGATCCGGATATCACCAGCTGCCCCGGGCAATTATAGTTCGCTGCGACAACTACGTCATCGATCCCGGCACAAATCCCCTCGACCGCCCGATCCTCAAGCCCCAAAATAGCCGCCATGGTTGACGGGCTCGATTCGCATGCCTTTTGCATCGCTTGCGCCCGTTGCGACACCAGCTTGAGCCCGTCCTCGAAAGTCAAGGCACCGTTCGCCACCAGTGCCGAGAACTCGCCCAAAGAATGGCCCGCCACCATGTCCGGCGCAAACCCGTCACTGACCAGTGCCGATACCACGGAATGGATAAAAACCGCTGTCTGGGTTACTTTCGTTTCTTTTAGTTCCTCCGCACTGCCCTCGAACATGGTTTTGGTAATGCCAAACCCCAATATCTTGTCCGCACCATCAAAAAGCTCCCTCGCCCTGCTTGAACCCTCGTACAAATCTTTGCCCATGCCGGGGAATTGTGCGCCCTGTCCAGGAAATATATATGCTTTCATTTTGCCTTATGTTAAATTCCAGAAACAAACTTAACCCAAATGCAATTATTCTAAAAACCGGCCTTCTGCGTCCGGGGCAGGAACGGCACAAGCACCGGCTCCCATGAACCGATAGCGATGCCCGGCCACCCGGCCATAACAAAGGTTCGTAAACGAAGGGGGGAGGAACCGTAAAAAAGAAACCCATCGCCAGGGTCGCCTTAGGAACTTTGCGATATGGAAAACGGCTTTTGAACGGGATAATAGTTTCCCCCTGTAAAGGAACAGCAAGCTGTCCGTATAATCCGGGGGCAGGCCAAACCGCCTGAGCAGGGACTGGCCGAGTTCGGATCGTAAAGGGGCAAAAGTTAGTTCTTGGGTTTGCTCATGCTCCAAAATAAAGCCCACAGCACGGTTGCAGAATTTACAAGCACCGTCATACAAAACGAGGTTTTTCACTTCACGATCTGTACCCATCCCTTTATCTTCTTTCGGCTATTTTTCTCGTCCAAAACATCGAAAACGACATCGGCGCCATAAAAGTAAACCCCGGGAGAAAGTTCGCGCCCGGCGTTCGTTTTTCCGTCCCAGTTAATAAGGGTGCTGTTCACGCCCTGCCCTGCCCCCCCGGAACGGTCAGAGTTAAAATTAAATATGATGCCCCCCGAACGATCAAACACCTTAAATTCCACTTTTCTCACAAACCGGGGGCAAAGGGACGGGTCAAAACCCGGTACTTTTTGATTGTTCGGTAGGTCCGTATATGGCGTGAAAGTGTCGTTTTTTCCGTCCCCATCAGGTGAAAACGCATTTGGCAATACATAATTCGGGCAGTTATCGGCACAAATGGTTTGCCCTTCGTCCCACTCACCTTCGTTTCCGCCCTTATCCAAAGCCGTTATTCGATAGCAACCTTTAAAGGAACTAAGCCCGGTATGGGTAAATTCGGTGCCTTTCACTTCCGCCACATAGTTTACCCCCCTCTCTCCAAACCCCTCTTCGCTCCCATCCTCAGAAAAATAAATCCTGTAAGATTTTACATCGTTATCACAATCTGCAAAGTCATAAGTCCAGTTAAGGTGTCTGTAAAAATTGGAAAACGAGCACTTCTTATTAGCAAGGGATGCTGCACAGTCAAACTCAGGATCGAACGTCAATACGGGCGCACAATCAGGTGCGGCCCCGTCATCCAATTGGGCTGGACTAAATTGTGATTTGTTAATAATCGGGGAATCTATCAAGTCATTGCCATAACTGCCCTTAGTCTCCACGTAATAATAATAAATAATGTCCGTGTTCAACGGATTGGTGCTTTCATCATATACGTCCCTAAAATACAAACCTGTAAGTGCTGCATCTACACCGGCCAAAAAACTAAAATCAGGGAAAGCCAAATCCTCCTCAGCCAAAAAACCATCCCCTTCATATCGGTAGATCATGTGAAAAAACTTATCGGCTTGGTCCCCAACCTCGGACTGTACTATGTTGGACCATGGCACGAGCGCTTCCCAGTCCAAGATGATGGCTTCTGTTGTGGAGCTTGTCCCCAGCCACACGGAAGAAGCGGGTGCAGACCAGTCCACAACCTTATCGTCGGATATGGTAATCATGTTGATAACATAATGAAAGCTGCCTCCCTTGGTATTCAATCCCGTATCCGTGCAAGTAAGGAACTTTACGCCCGGTATGCGGGCAATATTCCTGGCAACTGTATGGGGGGGGTTGGCCATTCCCCCTTGACCTTCGAACCGGACTACCTCATATTTATAGTCATTCAAATCGAGATCCTCGGGTAACTGCCATTTTACGAATATCTGACCAGTCGTTAAATCTGTCTCTTCTACATCTACTTCTACTATCACCGGGGCGGTAAGGGCCATCTCCGCACAAGCTTCGGCCGAAGCATAACTTTCGCCGCCTTCCGGCTCCGGGAACACCGCTACAATGCGATAACAATATTTCGCCCCGGGCGCCAACCTCTGCCCATCGTTATCATCCAAATAAGTAGTTAAACCCACATCCACAGTGGTTATTAATTGATACCCTGCCGATTCTGGCAAGCCTACCGCACAATCTTCTGCCAGAAAATCGTAAGATACTACCCGTCTCCAGATTTCGATGTGGCTAGCCCCAACGCAGCCCGAATATGATGCCCAATCTAACTGCACCGCTCTCTCAGGCATAGGGTTGGCCCCCAACCCGGTAGGTGCGGGGGCAACCACGGTGATATTCCAAGTCTTAAAATCAACCAGCTTGGGGCCCAGCTCGGGATTATCCGTAGCTTTTAGTTGAACTTCGTACGGACGTTTCCTGACAAGTTCGCAAGAAGTGTCCCAATTGAAAGTAGCGCTTGCAGGAGATGTTTGAAAAACCGCAGGGCCCGGTGCAAGGGTTGCGCTATTTATATCCTGTTGAAATGGCCCTCCAAAGGCCTCGATTTTTACTTGATCCCCATCCGGGTCCGTAGCAGTAATTATCTCATTGATTGTAGCCCCGGCCTCTACACACAGATCAGGTGGCGGGACGATTTTAGGCCTGTCATTATTGCTATCCTCTATGATCACCTGCATATCCCGGGTCAACGAACCTAGCAAAAACCACTCTCCCTGAATCTCTCTCCATTCATCCACAATAAAGGCTATATTGTATTCGCCAGGAGCCCCGGGGGCATCCCACAGCAAATTTCCGGTTACGGGATCGATTTCAAAAACAGGTATGCCGGATAAATCTTCATCCCCATGTAAGTAATCCTCATAAAACTCCGGATCCGCCGGGGACAAGTAGTTGTTCACATCTCTCTCCAAAGCCTGTTTTGGTGCAATTATCCTGTACGATAACCTGTCGCCATCGCTATCGTAAGCGCCGGGGTTGTGCAAAAAAGCCGCGCCTACGGCACCTTTGTCAATTGGGGGGACCAAAAATACCGGCGTATTGTTAAGCCCAACAAACGGGTCAATCAAAATGCTTGTTTCAATATAGAAAGGCGTATCCACGGAGTTGGACATGTTCTGGATCCCCGCATTCCTGTTTTTCTCATTATAGCGGATAGTGTATTTACCAGGCGCGGCAAAGGTGTGTGTAATATCGAAGAAATAATAAGCGATCTCATCCTCCAATGGGGTAGTGCCATGATTGTGCGAAGCCTCGGTCAAATTCACGACAGTCCCATCCCCAAAATCAATTTGGCCTTCGCCAAATATCACCGAAGACCCTGTATCCGTATATCCGATCACCGTAAATTCGTAGGTCAGGCTAGTATTCGAGGTACGGATAGCAATGATCTCCCCCGCCCTAATGTGGGTAGCCATTGCCTTTTCAAAACAAAAAACCATGGGAAAAACAAATAGCCCTAAAATTCTAAGCGCAGAACGGTATGCCATACAAAGTCAAAGGTTTAATAACACAAGTTACAAGTTCAATACCGGAACAATTCTTTCAACCCGCCCCTACCTGTTACAGCTGCGTGCGAGGGTGGGGGGAGGATATTTGGCATTAAATATATGGCATAAACGGCATCGTTGCACCAAATCATGCACCCATGCCTAAATTAATCAAAGTGCAAGTTTTCGTTTTCTCAAAACTTATTGTTATAATTTATAATTTATACAAATACCAAAACTGAATTCTGCATTCCATTGATTGCTATGCGCCCCAACTATATATTTGGGGCAGCATTCAGCATCTAAATTTTCAATAACCGCAGTATGGGCTGGTTTACACAAACGCTTACAGGTGGCATTGGCAAAAAACTCTTAATGGCGTTGACTGGGCTTTTCCTTATTTTATTTTTGGTTGTGCACCTGGCCGGGAACTTGCAGTTGTTACTTGACGACCGGGGCCGCGCGTTCAATATCTACGCAACCGGCATGGCCAATAACTTTTTCATCAAGGCAGTTTCTTACGGTAATTTCTTCTTCATTATTGTACATGTCATTGATGGGTTGGCACTGGCCATAAAAAACAAAACCGCCAGAAATGTGAGGTACAAAGTCCCGACCAAAGACTCAAAAAGTAGTTGGGCTTCCAGGAACATGGCATTGTTGGGGATTATTACTTTGATCTTCATTATTGCCCATCTCAAAGGGTTCTGGTACCAATTTAAATTTGGCAACATTCCTTTCGCTACTTATGAGGGCACAGCATACAAAGATGTGTATAAAGTCGTCGCCGCCACTTATGCCCAACCCCTGTTCGTGGGTTTTTATGTGATATGTATGATCTTCTTAGGGTTTCATTTATCACATGGGTTCTCCAGTGCCTTTCAGTCCATGGGAATCAATCACAAGAAATATACCCCATTTATTTCAAAACTTGGATTGCTTTACTCCATCCTAATACCCCTAGGGTTTGCGAGTATTCCAATCATAATGTTTTTAAGGGGATGAATCGATTTAGAAAAAATCAAGACCTACACTTATAGTGGATTTAGATTCCAAACTACCTGAAGGGCCCTTAGCTGAAAAGTGGACCAATCACAAATTCAAGAGCAAGCTGGTCAACCCCGCCAACAAAAGAAAATATGACGTAATCGTAGTAGGCACCGGTTTGGCAGGGGCTTCGGCGGCAGCCTCCATGGGCGAGCTCGGTTACAACGTGAAAGCCTTTTGCTTTCAGGACAGCCCTAGAAGGGCCCACAGCATTGCTGCCCAAGGCGGCATCAATGCCGCAAAAAACTACCAAAATGACGGAGACTCTGTTTTTAGGCTTTTCTATGACACCATCAAGGGAGGCGATTACAGGGGCCGTGAGGCCAATACCTACAGGCTGGCCGAAGTATCTGTCAACATCATTGACCAGTGCGTGGCACAAGGCGTGCCTTTTGCCAGGGAATACGGCGGGACATTGGCAAACCGATCCTTCGGCGGGGCCCAAGTATCCCGTACTTTCTATGCGCGGGGCCAAACAGGGCAGCAACTGCTATTAGGCGCGTACAGTGCGCTAAGCAGGCAGGCCGCTTCCGGCAAGGTCCAGCTCCATGCCAGGACTGAAATGCTAGACGTAGTCGTGATCAACGGGCAGGCCAGGGGTATTGTCACCAGGAACTTAATTACCGGCAAGATCGAATCCCATAGCGCGCATGCGGTAGTATTGGCAACCGGCGGGTATGGCAACGTATTCTTCCTATCTACCAATGCCATGGGGTCAAATGTAACGGCCGCATGGAGGGCCCACAAAAAAGGCGCTTTCTTTGCAAACCCCTGTTACACACAGATCCACCCCACTTGCATCCCTGTTTCCGGGGACCATCAGTCTAAACTGACCTTGATGTCAGAGTCGCTCAGGAACGATGGCCGGATTTGGGTCCCCAAAACAGCCGTAAAAGGCTTAAAAGCCGCTGACGCTGCCAAAATCGCAGAACAAGACAGGGATTATTATTTAGAAAGAAAATACCCCGCTTTTGGAAACCTCGTCCCACGGGACGTAGCCTCGAGAAACGCCAAACAAATGTGCGACGAAGGCCGCGGCGTAGGCCCTACGGGACTGGCAGTATTCCTTGATTTTGCCCAGGCCATTAAAAGGGACGGCATGGAGACTGTAAAAGGAAAGTACGGAAACCTGTTCGATATGTACCGGCAGATAACCGGGGACAACCCCTACGAAATGCCCATGATGATCTATCCGGCAGTGCACTACACCATGGGCGGCCTATGGGTCGATTACAACCTCATGACAACCGTCCCCGGACTCTATGCCGCCGGCGAGGCCAACTTCTCAGACCATGGCGCCAATAGGCTCGGCGCAAGCGCTTTGATGCAAGGGCTGGCAGACGGCTACTTTGTCTTGCCATACACCATCGGCGACTATTTGGCCGGGATGCCGTACGATAAAACCCCTACCGATCACGAAGAATTCCAAAAAGCCGAAACCCAAGCAAAAGAAAGGATCAACACCCTCCTCAACATCAATGGACAGAAAACAGTAGATGATTTCCATAAAGAACTAGGCCACATCATGTGGGAGTACTGCGGCATGGCCAGGACCGAAAACGGCTTAAAGGCCGCCAAAGGAAAAATCAAGGCAATCAAAGAAGAGTTCTGGAAAAACGTAAAGGTCCTGGGGGAAAACGCAGAAATGAACATGTCCTTGGAAAAAGCCAACCGGGTAGCTGACTTCATCGAACTGGGCGAACTCATGATTGACGACGCACGGAACAGAAAGGAATCCTGTGGCGGCCACTTCCGGGAAGAATCCCAAACCCCAGAGGGCGAAGCCTTGCGAATCGACGATGAGTTCTCTTATGTAGCCGCCTGGGAATACCAAGGCGAAGCCAAGGAAGAGAAGCTCAACAAAGAGAAATTAAGGTTTGAAAATGTTAAACTGACCCAGCGCAGCTATAAATAACAACTGATATGGACTTAACACTCAAGGTATGGAGGCAGAAAAACGCCACGGACAAAGGCGGGTTCAAGGCTTACAAAGTCTCCGCAATCTCCGAGGACATGTCATTTCTTGAAATGCTCGACGTACTCAACGAAAGCCTCTCCCGGGAAGGCAACGACCCCATCCATTTCGACCATGACTGCAGGGAAGGCATTTGCGGCATGTGCTCGCTCTACATCAACGGAAAGCCCCACGGCCCCAAAGACGCCGTAACCACCTGCCAGCTCCACATGAGAAGCTTCAAAGATCGCGACATCATCGTTATCGAGCCCTGGAGGGCCGTCGCCTTCCCCGTCCGTAAAGATTTGGTAGTTGACCGCAGCTCGTTTGACAGGATCATCCAGGCCGGCGGCTACGTAAACGTGAACACAGGCGGCGTGCCCGACGCCAACGAAATCGCCATCCCAAAAATAACCGCAGACGAGGCTATGGACGCCGCCCAGTGCATTGGCTGCGGCGCTTGCGTTGCCGCATGCAAGAACGCCTCTGCCATGCTGTTCACCTCCGCCAAAGTTTCCCAACTGGCCCTCTTGCCACAAGGGCAGGTAGAGCGGAAGTCCCGCGCAGAAAACATGGTCTCCCAGATGGAAAAAGAAGGCTTCGGCAGCTGCACCAACACACAAGCCTGCGAAGCGGTATGCCCTAAAGAAATCAGCGTAACCCACATTGCCCGCCTGAACAGGGAGTACCTGGCCGCCAAAGCCTCCTCAGGCAATATCTAAAGCACCCTCAAGATCACAATCCCCCCCCCCGCCTTTCGGCAAATGCCCGGCCACGCCCTAAATTAAAACCGCCTTTCGGCAAATGCCCGGCCACGCCCTAAATTAAAACCGCCTTACGGCAAATGCCCGGCCACGCCCTAAATTAAAACCGCCTTACGGCAAATGCCCGGCCAAGCCCTAAATTAAAACCGCCTTACGGCAAATG
>JACSEJ010000038.1_pt1 | contig 13465 bp, 18 predicted proteins | sample 8225461 | NCBI WGS metagenome assembly JACSEJ01 (sample SAMN15704941, study PRJNA253121) | viral metagenome | isolation source: viral RNA from sea star tissue | host: Pycnopodia helianthoides | place: USA:Seattle Aquarium | collected 2013 | reverse complement strand
ATCATAAATTAGATATGTTGATCGATATTGTTGTTTACGGCAATCACAACCCAAGAAAGAGATAATAATGAATACAGACAAATTAAACAAAATTAAGACAATAAGAAAGGCCTCAGCTAATAGCTTATATGATAAGTTTATTATCATATATAAATCGAATCGAAAAGTAAGAAAGCAAAACCCTAATTTATTAGGAGAAATCAGATTTCACAGAGATAATTATTATAATTTAATTGATAAATATAAGACTACAGACGGCGAAACTTCTAAAAAAATAAATAAATAGACAAGATTGCGCATTCTAAAAACATATTAAAAGCCTTATTCTTAGGGCTTTTTTTATATTCTTTAAAAAATAAATAGAATAAATATAACTAATTAGTTAATTAATTTAAATAATATGTATAATTTAAATAATCAAAACAACAGAAAGAATTAAAAAATTATGAAAAAAGAAATTGAAACAATCGGAGTTAGTAGTACCTTAACTGGAGGAATACTAAGATATAAAGTTAATGGAGAAAGAGCTAAAGAATATCATTTCACCAGCGACGAATTAGCAAAGCTATTAATTGAAAATGGACTAATAGACTAACCAACAAATAAGGAGGGCGGCGCATTCCCAAATAACGCCACCAAAGAAAAGGAAATAATAAATATGAAACATTTATACGCACAATTTACAATAAGCGATAAGGACTTAGAAAATCTATACTCAGATAAACTGGCTGAAAAAGTTAGCAATATGAGTAGATACGATTTTAGAGATAAATCTCGCGGACCAGACTATATAATAAAAAACGCAATTAAAGCAATTGCTTTAATGAATGAGTACAAACAAAAAACTCAGAAGTTTGGAGTTATCGAGGCTAAAATGAAAACTGATAAAATCGAAGACGCTGAAACTTATACAGCAACAGGAGATAAATAAAATGAATAACATTAAAAAATCTATTGATAGATATAACAACGATCATAATGAAATTAGTAAATTAAACACAACAACATTTTTACTAAGTAATACCAATAGGGAGATTAAAGATTTAGAGGCTCTTATTAATTCTAAAACTGAAACTATTGACGCAGAAATAGAAAGAAGAATAAAGCCACTACAAGACCAAAGGGAAGAGCTTATCAAAGAAGATAACGATACTCTTAAAACTTTAAGAGCTTTAAAATTAGAGCAAGAAGATAGCATTTTAGAACAAGTACCAGTTGGTAAAAAGTTTCAAAATGAATTAGGCTTTTTATATGAAAACTTCAAACCTAAAGATCGCAAGACAGTTAATACTGTAGCAATCAAAAAATTAGAAGAAGGTATAAGAACAGATACAATTAGAATTATCAAAAATGTAGAGGGAGCCTTCGGAATTACTCAGTTTGTAGATATTGATTTATACAAAATGACCCCAGGCAAATCCAAATTAAAAATTACAGCACCAGACAAAGATATTATAATCTAATCAACTAATCAATAAGGAGGGCGGCGCATTCCCAAATAACGCCAATAAGGAGAAAAAAATGGAAATTACAAAATTAACCACAATTGAAGATATCGATATTGAATTAGCAGATATCAACGATAAAATTAAAAAACATATTGAAATATATGAGCTTTTAGTAGAGAGTAAGGTAGTACTTAAAATGTTAAGGAAATCAAAAAATGAAACCAATAAAAAAAATTAGAAAGAGTAAGATCGCTATTTCTTCTCTTCCAACTGAGATAATCAAACAAAACCCTGATTTTTTCAAAAACAAAAAATACATTTATATTTATAAAAATATGGAAAGCGATCTATCACCTCATTTAAGAAATGAAATAAATATCTACTTATCATTAGGGCATAAGTTTGAAACAATAATATTACCTACAGGTAAGATAATGGGAGGCTTTAATAATGAGATTTAATAAAGAGAATAAACATTTCGCAAGCCCTTCGAGATTTTTAGCCCCAATTAGAGCTGAAGGCTTAGCAGCCATTAAAAAAGCAATGGGAGAGACAGCATTTAGTAGATTAGGAGAATTCGGGCGATTCGTAGAGCAAGGCTTTAGCAATTACAATACAGCTATTGAATTAGAGAAAGCTGTTAATCTATATGATTGTATGTATGATATGGGCGATCAATGATATAAAAAGTTTAAAGCTCCCTGACATACATTGATTAGCTGAATGGAGAAAAACGGACTTAGCTATGTAGATCACGAGATATATTTAAGAAATGAAGAATTGATATATCACGGCTTTGCTGATCTTCTTCTTAAAGACAAAGACGACAATCTTTATCTTATTGAAGTAAAAACTCGAAACATAGAGAAGACTACTATTATGGAGACTGATAAATTACAATTACATTATTACCAAATGGCAGCTAATACAAGCGATAGATTTAAAGATAAAAATGTAAAATACTATATTGTTGTAGTTGATCGCAAAGGCAGAGATTTAATAGCTGAAGAGCAACCATTCTCAATATCTATAAATGATAAATGTATGAAACTGATAGAGTTTTATGATACTTTTACCAGACCAGAAATTGATAATAAGAAGATCGCGAGATTTGTTTAATGGCTAATTTAAAAAAATGAGAGCCCAATATAACACCTATCGATTTAAACAAAGCTGTTAAAGAGTTGAAGAAATTGAAGGAAGAAGGGGAAAAGCCAGAAGTAGTTAAAGTACCTCAAACCCAACATTTACAAGGAGCCGAAGAATGAAATAAGTTAATCAACTTCTTAAAAAATGTTAAGCAATTTATGATACCTAAGATTGACTATTACAGTATCAATAAAAATACTAAACCCTCCCTAAGTAAGGCAGGAGCTGAGAAAATCTGCTTTGTATTTAAATTAGTTGGAGACTATGAGATTGATCGGGAGGTATTCGAACCAGGCAAAGGTATTATTTATTATCGTTTTAAATGTATTCTTAGAGACGAGCAAGGCATTAAGAGAGCTGAAGGCTGAGGCTCAGCAAGTAATAAAGATACTAAGAGCGCTAAGAATAAGACCGCGATAGAGGCAGATAATAATATTCTTAAAATGGCTAAGAAGAAGGCACTCGTTGACGCTGCTCTTAATGTAGGCTCTTTATCTGGGGACTTCTCCCAAGATATTGAAACTTTACTAACCCAAGAAAAAAGCGATCATTTTGTTGGCTTAGCTGGTAAATATGATCGTATGGCAATTTATACATTAGCCAAAAAGCAACTATTCCCTGACTTAGGAAATGGTAAAGCAACCGCCGATCAACAATTAAAATATAAGGCCTTAGTAAAAAAAGCTATTGATTTATTTAATAGCAAAAATAAGACAGCCTATACTTCAGCAATGGACGACAAGCTTACAGACCCCGACCATATAGAGCTAATTAAAAAAATGATAATGGAGATTAAATAATGGAACAATGAAAAATAGATTTTGCTATTAAAGAGGCAAAAAATACCGATCATTACAAACCACCATATTATATTAATCTTTTTAAAAAATATGATAAAGAAAATGAAAGGCAAAAAATGAAAACAAACCACCCTAAACCTCAAATAACAAGAACTGGAGCATATGAGATTATCGATAATATGATTGAAGATTTAAAAGAAATTAAAGACAATTATTATTTAGAGTATGTTTTAGAGAGCTGCGGCCGTAATCTTTTAAAGAAGGCAAGAAATGATATTTTAGAGCTTAAACAAGATATCAATCAACACGAAATAGCAGCGGACGTTGCTATGGGAAGGTAAAAATATGATAAATGACATAATCAATAAATTATTAAAAAGAAAATGAAAGGCAAATAATGAAAGATAAAAAAATAATCTACTTAGATATAGGCTTAGACGTAGCGACATTCAAAACAGGCTTTGCTATATTTATAAATAAAAAATATTACTTATCAGGGGTAATTGACTGCGAACCTATTCGTAATGACCTTCTTAAAAATCGTATGTTTAATTATGGGGACTTTGTAGGCTGAGCGGCTCAGGCAATTAATTTAGAGATATCTAAGATATTCAATATGATTAATAAAGACTATGATTTATGAGGCCACGACCATAACCCTATTACAAATATAGTTTTTGAATACAACGACCACGGAAGCAGAGCCTTAAGTACTAAATTGACTATGTTTGTAGGAATATATCAATCTGCTATCTCTTCTGCTTTAGCTTTATATATGCCTGAAACATTCAGATATAATAAACTATCATTTAAGCAAGTATACGCTCAATTTTGAAAGGCTAAGATTGAAGAACAGAGACAACTGAGAGAGTTTTCTAAACAGAACTCAATAGAATGAGCCAGTAAGATCGCAAATAAGACTATTAACAATGACGACGAGGCAGACGCGGTTATAATGGCGAAGTTTGCCAATAAGTTAAAGGACAGAATGGTTATAAAAAATGATAAAAACCTTAGAGCTAAAAACAAACAAAAATATACATTACAGTTAGAAGTTTGTAAAGCAAAAATCAATACCTTAGAAACAGAGGCAGATAATCGAGAAAAAGCAGGAAAGCAAAGATTTACAAGCCAAAAGTTTATAACATATACTAACCAATTGAATAAAAAAGACGAACTACGCAAGAGAATACAAGAAATCAATGATTATCATTTATTTCAAAAAGGAGCAAAATAATGACAAATAGAGACAAATTAATAGAAAGCGTTAGAAATATTAATTCTTACATTAAAACAATGGAAGATAAAATATATTTATTAAACAAGACAAAACTAAATATAGAGCAGGTATTAGAAGAATTGCCACCAGAGAAAGTAATGAATAAGTATTTTAAAGATACAAGCAGCCCATTAATGAATAAGTTAAAGAAGATTAAGAAGAATAAAACAGATACTGAGGAAGAGAAGGACGAATATACTGAATTATTCATAATGGAAAAAGACTAATGAATAAAGACCATATAAAACTAATCAAAGAGAATAAAAAATATGCGATCAACTTCTTCAGACAGCATAATCAGGGCATAAAGAAGATAAACCTATCTGAGATAGAAATAGCCTATATCTGCCATACATTCCAATTAAATCTAAACAAGAGGCTTACAAGCACCAAAATAGTAGAAATGGTAGCAGGAGATACAGGCATTATCATAACTAAACAAAACCTAAGAAAAGCCATACAATTTTTAAGAGAGAATACAAAGGACTTTTTCGATTCGAAGGCTTTCATTATTGCAAACGGCAGAGGTTATAAACTAAGTAGCAACCTATTAGAATGTAATCACTATAGAGATACTCTATATACAAGGCAACGATCAATCAATCGACAGATATTAGAGATAGAAGATACCATTTTAGAAATAGAGCATAAGCACCATATATAAGAACAAAGAGGGTTAAAGCCCTTTTTTTAATACCTGAGCCATACCCGAGAGAAACCCGAGAGATTACCGAGTAGTATAATATAATATAATAACAATATGAAAGACCTAACACGAAGAGAGAAGAGCACCATATATATAAGGGAATGAGTAGAACCATATCACCAAGGCAATAACTGGAAAAAGTTAGAGATACCTACCCCAGCTCTTTTATACTTTAAGGGACAATTTACACAAGCAGAGGCAGAGGAATGAATGAAGGCCACAGACCCAAGGAGTAAAGCATTTCAAAACCAATACAATAATGCTATGAACTTAATAAAGGCAGGACTGGAACAATCGCTAATCAAAAGAGGAGACCCGCCAGAAGTAAAGGGCTTACTTAAAAGATACTACCCTGAATATATGAGACAGCATATAGACTATACTGAGAAAGCAGAGAAAGACCCAATAAAGGTTAATTTCATAATGAATAATAGAGGAACCAACAAAATTAAATAATGACCTTCAAACAGGAAAAACAATTCACCTACTTCAATCAAATACTTAAGCAAATGCTAAACAATCAAATACCAAGCATAACAGAGATAAACTTATCGGGAGCAAGAAAGAGCGGCAAGACAATGGCTGTATATCTCTTCATAATAGCAATCTTCTTAACCCCTTCAATATCTGCTGATATCTATATGCTACGTAATCAGGTTAATGACGCCTGAGAATTGTATAGCGATATTGTTGAATGACTACAAGAGACCAATAGCAAAGCGATCAACTACAACTCAACTCGTAGGCATATTAGATATATGGGTAAAGTTATTAGGGTAATGGGACTGGAGACCAACAAGAAAGCAGTAGGAAAGACAAACATTAAGGCAGGGCTTAAATCAGGTAAGGGCAAACAATACGGAATTATATTTTTTGAAGAGGCAACAGAGTTTAACCAAGATAAGATAAATGCTTTTATGGAGGCAATAAGAGGTTATAAACATATAATCATTATCAAAGCTGCTAACCCCTGAAGTATAAAGAACTTCTTTATTAGCTATTGTAATGAGAATATGAGATACGAAGAAGACCAACTAATAGACAAAGGCTATCAATTCTACCAAAAGGGAAATAAACTATTTCACTATACAACCTGAATACATAATACATATCTACAACCCTGAGAGCGAGAGGCATTATTAGATTTAGTTGATTTAGACCCAGCAAGAGCCAAAATATCAACCTATGGAATGCCAGGAGTTGCTGAAGGAACAATATACTCTGGCTACTATGAGAAGATTAAAGATATTAAAGATTTACCAACTAATTGAAGAGCTCAGGTTAGAGAGTTTAAGGGAGGCGTTGACTGAGGAATAAGAAGAGACGCAACTGTAGCGCACCTATGAGCCTCAACCTATGGGTATAAACATATCATAGGGTTAGACAGATATAGGCATACCAATACAGCTAATAGATTGTATAAAAGCAGTACCCAAATGGTACAAGAGATAATACAATTTTATATAGAACAAAAACTAAGATTTAATTTTAGAGACATAGAGGTAGGCGTAGACAATGCGGCGTTTGGTATAATTGAAATGTTAAACCAAGAGGCAGCGAATCGAGGACTTAGCCGTTGATTGTTTTTTAAACCAAGTATAAAGTTTCCAATTTTAGATCGTATCGATCTTTTCAGTATAAAAATGAGAATGGGAGACTTTTATGTTGATAAGAAGAGAATGAGCGGCTGATTAGAAGAAATAGAAACCTCTCAGTATGAAGAAAACATAACAGGCAAGAGAGTAAGGGTTGATATTAACGATCACGAAATCAATGCGGGAGAGTATGCGTTGGCTGAGGAAATGTACCAATGAGTACCAGAATACAATCAATATTTAAAGGAGTAAAAAAATGTTAGCAAACAATGTAATCAAAACAACAGAGCAGGTATTAGAAACAATAGACAGCTTAGTATTCATAGACCTTAAGGAGGAACTGGCAAGGCACGGGGCTAAACTCTTATTAGGGAATGGCTACTATGTTAAATCTAAAAACAAGAAGATACATAATTTTTTAAATAAAATATTAGATAGTAATGATTTTGAAAATATGCTTTACTCAATTGTTTATCTGCTTTCCAAAAATGGAAGGGTAATAATGACTATAGACAAAACAGAGGCTGGCAACTATGTATTTCAGTTTGCTAAACTTAATTATTTTGCTTATATAGGGAGGGGAACAGTAGAACCTCAGGCAGCTGTAATATACAAAGAGCTTAAGTTAGACAATACTAATATTATTGTTAAAGAAGAATGAGATACCGAGAAAGTAGTACGATCAATTGATACAGCTACTGAGTTAAATGTTGATACTCTAAATACTAAGCTACCCAAAGACCAACAAATTAAAAAAGTTTGATATCATAACTTAGGCCTATTGCCATTAGTAGAGTTTGTTAATAAGCCATTAACTCCTCAATTGCTTTGAAATAGTAGCCGTTCTCAAAACTTTGAAGAATTAGCAGACGATTGACCTGTAAAGGAATTACCAGCATTAGTTAATAACTCATTAAGATCGCTATTTAAAGAAATACTAACCAATAAGACCAGAATAATAGGGAACTTTTCACCAACAGCAATACAAAAGCTACAAGATAAGAATCTATCAATAAAGGCCTTAATAGACGAGTTTATATTAGCAGTTAAACCTGTAGGTAAAGACGGTAATACTCCACCTATTGAAATACTAAGCCCAGAAGGTAGTATATTTTCTTCAATCAATGAAACCATTGAAAAGAATAGAGAGCTTTACTATTCAGGGGCTGGTTATTCCTTACAAAATGACGCCCAACAAGATACAGCTACTCAAACCTTATACGCTAAATCAAAAGACGTAGAAACTACCAAGTTTAAACGAAACCTATTAATTGCTAAAATAAATGACTTCTTAGATCGCTTATTAAAGGCTGAGGGACTTATTAAAGAGATTGACGCACAACAAAGGGAGTATTCCTTTACAATTAGAGAAAACCTTAACGTTTCAGAATTAGAAACTACTCAATTGATCGAGCAACAATTAAATAATGGACTAATCAGTAGATTAGAGGCCATTGCTAAGATTAGAGGCTTTGACGACCCTGAAGACGCCAGAGATATATTAGAGGCTATCAAAGAAGAAGAGGCAGAGCAAAGGGAAGAACAAGCGGCACAAGCCCAAGCATTCCAAACAATAGCAGATACTCAAATGGAAGAAACAGAAGAAACAATACAAGGAACACCTAAGCCAAATGTTTAATTTTGACCCAAGAGCAAGCAAAAGCCTATTAAATGTAGAATTACCAAAGATACAAACCGATAAGCAAAATAATTATTTTATATGCCCGTTCAATATGATATTAGGTACTACTAACTCCTCCGAGATAGGCCTGTTTGAAGAAAACTATAACCCGGCAGACTTTGGAAGTTTTGAAAAGATATTCTCAGGGAAGGACAGCGTACTGGTTATATGAGACCAATCAACTACAGCAACTAAAGAGCAAGATACTGATACATTCCTAACCAAGAACTTTAAAATAGGAACTTATAAAAAAGGGGTTGAAGTAAGTACAGATACAACTATCGAATTCTCAGCAAGTAAAGAAGACAATGATTTTATTAGCCAAAAATCAATTAAAAATATATTATTACGATTCGAAGGCTGAAAACCAACCGAGGCAGAGATATTTAAGTTATATATTCTTCCTAATTCTGAAACCGACAATCTATTTTACATATCTAATATTTCTGAAGTTAATAACCCAGCTACAAACAAAACAGAATACGTAGAGATTAATTTTACCAATCTAACAGTAGAGTTAGCCAAATCAGGTAGAGCAATAACTAACTACCCTCAATTTAGCGCTCCAGGAGAAGGCTATGCTTTCCCAGTTTTAAATAATGATAATATAGAAATAGACCCGATCAAACTAACAGATAGACCAATTGACGAGATACAGGTAGAGTTTTTCGGACCGACAATAATATCAGGTATAACAGTTATGGGGCGCAGAATAGGACTAATTAAGCAAGGGGAGGAATGAATTACCCAGACTAAAATAGAGGCTCCCCATTTACTTCTCCCTTTCGAAATGAAAACCCCAGACCCTTCTAATATCTCCAAGACCTCAGCAGCTGAAAGCAACTACTACGTAATCACTGAGGGACAAATTGATTTATTAGCTGTATGAGACGATTGAAAGGAAAACGTAGCTACTAACTACGATCTTACCAAAACTAAAAACTATGAAGGGGTTATTCTTACGAATAAAACAAGAACAACTAAATCTAATGAAGGAACAACTAAAAACGACCTTTGAACTAACTATACTATTGATTACTCAGACGTTGTTGTTCCAAGCCAAAATACCTCTTTCTTCTTTGAAAATGATATTGATTTTAGTAGCTTAAGTAGTATATCAATCACTACCTTTTTAATGTTTAACTCATTATTTTATTTAGATACTGAGAGACTACCAATATCAATTACAGAGACTACTACCTGATCGGTAAAAAATATACCAATCATAGGAGCCTTTCTAAATATATTTACTTTAGGCTTACCTATCGGTTGAAAAAATAGCAATCTTAAATTGCCTGCTAAAAAACTAAATGGAATAATACCAACCGCATTATATGACTTTGGAGCAAATGGAACAATCATATCAACACAGGGAGCATTAGCCTTAGATTTATTTAGGAATGATACCCCAGATAGCGTTGGCGCTCTTATAGGAACAAACAATATAACTACAGCCTTAAGATTTTCATTGACTGATAAAGTTAATCAAAATGGAATAAGAGATACTATTGATTTAGGGCAGGAAGGAGCTAAGAGTTGAAAAATGAACGAAACAGCCAAACCTTCAACACCAGCATTAACAATAAAGGAAGGCTTTACTATAGATTTAGTAAATATTAAGTTTATAGGTAAATGCGATTATAAGATAACAGCTTATAGCAATGGCAATAATATTTATGAAAGTAAATACCAATCTAAATCTAAGTTTTCAGATAGCGCCAGAGAATGAAGTAATACAATCAAACTCTCTAATTGAAATGAGATAAATAACAAGCAAATACCTTACCCAGAGGCTATTACTCCACCTCAACCAACAACAATAACTATTAACCCAGAGGTAGAATTAAATACTATATTCGCAGCTCAATCTAATGAGTACGACGTTGATACCCCAACAAATAATAAGCCAAGAGATACCAGACAAACTAATTACTCATTTAGCGATCTATTCAAAGGAACAAGACAACAGATATTAGCTGAAGGCTATCGATTCGCAACCTTAACATTCGATATAGGTTATCAAATGACAACCAACAAGTATTTAAAAGGAGATTATTACAATATAACTCTTAAAGTTGATATTTCTCAATTAGAAGATAATGATCGTTTTCAATATAGAAAAGAAACGGAAGAGGTAAGAAGTTATACATATACAGACAACCCACCATTAGCCTGACCCTGACCTATTGACGGTAAAATAGTACTTCTTCAAAAATTAAACTTTGTTGTAAAAAATACTACCTTAAGACTTTATACAGATAACTTATTAGATTTTTCTGATTTATTAGGTAATTTCTCCTCAGAATACAAAAAGGTATTTTTTGAATTAAATGGAGATTGACCGATAAATTGATATCTTAAAACAAAACTAAAAAATATCAAACTTTCAAAATAATATATAATTTATGTAATCAAATAAAGGAGGCCTATATGCCAGAACCAAAAACATTTACTGAGGAAGAAGTTAAAGAATTAATAACTAAGAACTTAGAGAAAACAACAGCTAAGCATACTAATGAAATTAACAATTTAAAAAAAGATTTAGAGATAGCAAACGCTACCCCCGAAATTAAAGAGCAATTTTTAAAAGCAGGAGGAAACAAGCAAGCATTTAGCGATCTATTCAAAATGAATAAAGACAAGCTATTAGAAACTAATGATTTAAAGGCAACCTTTAAAGAATTAAAAAAAGAAAAGGGTTATATGTTCTTAGAAACTCCAGCAAAAGGAACAGAGAACAACATAGATTTAACTAAATCAACAGTTAGCGAAGAAATTAATAAGGCACCTACAAAGACTATCAACTCTGATAATTTTTACCCAGGAACTCCTTATAAAAAACCAGAAGGAACAATAATATAATATGCCAGCAACATTTACACCAGGAACAACAGGGTATAACCCGCAGGTAGATACCACCTTAATAGAGGCAGGAGTTTTAAGAATACTATCAACTAAATCAATAGGTATTTATACAGCCGCTACAATTCAAAACCCCTCTACTATTAAAGCAGGAAGAGCGATATTTAGAAAACCAGAATTGATACAATCAAAAGATTACGATTTTACTAATAGAAATGAAAACCCAGATTTATTAAGTATGGAATTGATCGCAGTTGATTTAGACCAATCATTGAAAGCCTCCTATGAAGTAGACGAGGACGATAAGGCACAACTGGGAGCAATACAAGGAGCAATAGAGGCGCAAGTAAGTAGAGGACTATCTCTAAATATTACCTCAACATTAGACGCCGAATTTATTAAGTTAGCATATAACCAAGCTATCGCGAATGGAGCAGGAGCTAAAACAGGTTATATAATCAATGCTGATTACTCTACAGCAAGAACTCAGGCAACATTAGATACTATGTATTATGATACTACTGATATGGAGCGAGGAGTAAGACAACTATTTACAAAGAGCGAGATAGGAGTAGATAGAGAAAACTCAATCATTATTACAGCCCCAGGAACATTACAGAGATTAATCAAATCAGCAGGAGCCTCAGGGCCGCAATATGAGAATGTTAAAAATGGACTATTAACTCAAATTAATGGCTTAAACATTTCAGAGCACGACTTTATAGGAGCTGATATAGGTAAAGGTACAAGTTGATCGAAAGATAGAGATTATCTATTCTCAAAATTAGAGGCGATCTTCGTTAATACAGAGGCTATTGCTTTGCCAATGTATATACAAACAATTAAGCAAACAGTTGGCGAAAACTCAGGAAATGATAAAGTAATTCTTCGTTATGGCTTTGGAAGAGGAATAATTAGAAAACAACTAATTAGAGCTATCTTTAATGCTACACCAACGCCTTTAACATTTTACAATCTGAAAGGTAGAACTATTGAAGGTTATGACGGCGAATATCACGAAGACGATAAAATCAAAACAACCAATAGCAATATTGAATTAACTCAATTGAAAAAACAAAATGAAGATTTAAAGAAACGAATCGCCAAGCTACCTAAAACTGAAAAGCCAAAACCAAAACCAGTAGCAGTAGAAGTACCTAAAACAAACTAAGTAGCGCATTCTAAAAACATATTAAAAGCCTTAAGTTTAGGGCTTTTTTTATATTCTCTTAAAAATAAATAGAATAAATATAACTAATTAGTTAATTAATTTAAATAATATGTATAATTTAAATAATCAAAACAAACAAAGGAATTAAAAAATTATGAAAGTATTAGAATTATTCGGAGGCATAGGAGCACCCAGAGCGGCATTAGAACGCTTAGGAATTAAAGCAAGCTACAAATTAGTAGAGTTTGATAAGAATGTTGTTAATGTTTATAACAAGCTTTGAAACGAAGAAAATGAAACTATAGATATTAGAAACTTTAAAACAACCGATCATTATGATTTAGTAGTTGCCGGGTTTCCCTGCCAACCATTTAGCAACGCAGGAAAGAGCCAAGGCTTTGACGACGAGAAAGGAAGAGGTAATCTATTCAAAGAGGCAATTCGAGTTATCAAAGAGACTAACCCAAAATATGTAATCTTAGAAAATGTTAAAGGTATTCTTCAAAAAAAACATACCTGAATAGTTGAAGAGATAAATCAACAATTAGGAAAAATGGGCTACTTAGTAAATACAGGCTTATTAAATGCTAAACAATATGGAAGTATTCAGGCAAGAGAAAGAGTTTATATTTACGGAATAAAAGGAGAACCACCACAGCACGCAGTTAATCATTCATTTAATTTATCAATGAAAACATTAGCTGATTACTTAGAGAAAGATTTAGAAGACGCTAAATATTATAAAGAAGAAAAACTTCAAAAAATAATAAAATG